>TARA_B110000008_G_C16979030_1_pt1 | contig 22844 bp, 19 predicted proteins | sample TARA_B110000008 | Tara Oceans TARA_B110000008 (sample SAMEA4396496) | marine metagenome | biome: Westerlies Biome; feature: [DCM] deep chlorophyll maximum layer (ENVO:01000326); material: water (ENVO:00002006), including particulate matter (ENVO:01000060) such as... | depth 40 m
TCCCCAGGCTAATGGGGGTAATTGGAAATAATTCCCAAATGTCATTCCCCTTTTTTCTGAAGTCGGTAGCGAATATAATCCCTTGGCACGCCAAGCAACCTGGCTGCTTCCGAAATGTTTCCATTTGCTTGGGAAATTGCTCGTTCGATGAGTCGAAGAATTTCTTTTTCCAGATCGAACCCCTCCTTAGGAAAACTAAATCCTGGGTTGAGCCAGTCATCCTCTTCACCAACCGGATTGAATGCATGCAATCCATGTGCAGGAGCGGAGATAATTTGCAGAGGCTCATTGGGTTCGCAAAGAACCAGAGAGCGCTCTAGCTCATGCACAAGTTCCCTGACATTGCCGGACCAGTTGTGAGTGAGTATGAAATTTCGGCTCTCCTTACCGAGATCTGGAATGGGTAGGCGGTACTTTTGGGCAAGCAGTGCCAGTAGATGTTTAGCGAACAAAACAAGATTCTCGCTTCGGGAAACCAGTGGTGGGATGGTAATGCGCAAGAGATCAAGTCGGTGAAAAAGATCCTCCCGGAAGCTTCCTTCACCAATCATTTCACGAAGGTCCTGATTGGCTGCGGCAATAATTCGGACATCAGTCGTAAATTCCTTGGTGCTACCTACCCGGCGGATTTTTCCAGTTTCTATGGAAAGAAGAAGCTTGGCCTGAGCTGGGAGGGAAAGGCTGGTGATCTCATCCAAAAAAAGTGTGCCTTGGTCTGCCGCCTCAAACAGGCCAATGCGGGCTTCTTTAGCATCAGTGAACGCTCCTTTCTCATGACCAAACAATTCTGATTCTATCAGGTTTTCAGCAATCGCTGAACAATTGAGGGCAACAAAGGGCTGGTTGGCTCTAGGGCCGTTGGCGTGTATCCATTTTGCATAGGTTGATTTTCCGGTACCTGTCGGACCCTGAATTAGTAAAGGAGGGAGGTTCGATTGCAAACGGGTATCAGCTGCGAGTACTTTTTTTAACTGTCCGAGGTCCTCAGCAAAGGAACCCTCAAAGAAGAGGCTGTCGGATTTTTCTTTCCTCTTTTTTACCACATGTTCATTGAGTCTTTTGGACTTTAAGCTGGCTTGTGCCTGTTGCAAAACTACTGGCAGTTCATCGAGGTCAAAAGGTTTGGATAAATAATCCGAGGCTCCTAGCCGGATCGATTCCACGGCCGATTGGATTCCGCCCTCTCCAGTCATAAGAATGCATGGGGTATTGGAGGGGACTTTTCCTTTTCTTAGCAGTTCAAGACTCTCACCATCAGGCAGGTTGAGGTCGAACAGGGCATAATCAAAAGGCATCTCCTCCAGAGCCCGCTCGGCATCGGCACAGTTCTCTACCCGTGTGACCTCGAGGCCTGCATGTTCTAATTTCGATTCGATACGCTTGCCCAGAAGAAGATCATCTTCAAGTAACAATATTTCTTTTCCTTTAAGCCTATGAATAGTTTGCATGGGTAAGATGAAATGAACCGCAATTCTTTTTTGAGTCAATCTACCTTTAATAAAAGTGTAGTTATTGTACTAGGTGATTTAGCAGTCAACATTTTATCTCTCAATTGACGGTCTGACTTCAATTGATCAAAAATTTCTTTCAACAAATAGTGAGTTTTCAATTTAAGACCCAATTTTTTGTAACTTGATATTGATAAATAATTAATCGTATCGAGGGTTGCACAAATCCAAAAATAAGCGCGAGAGGGGAGGGTTAACCTAGTATCAAATCCCTTTTAACCAGGTATTATGCCCCTCCACTCCTCCCTCGCGTCAAAAATATTATTATTCATATTCAGCAGATCTGACCGTGCACCGATTGCTCGTGCATCTGGTAGAGCGTAAAAATTGCTAAATATTCAGTTCAATAGATTATTTATTCAAGGAATAGATTTGAGTATTGTGTTCAAACAGTTTGGGTCATTTTCAGATTGGTTTCATGAGCCCTTGTAACCTCTTTGAGTCCAATCATCTCAATGCCCCCTAACACTCCCTGAATGGAATTTAATAAAGAATTACGATCTGCATCTAATGAATCATCACTGTGGTATTGATGAAGCAGATTGTAGAGTTCGCTCAACTGATTCTCACTAATATTGAAACTTTCCTTCATTCCATCTGAACCACTGGGGTGCGGAGCCTGAAGTTCAGCTTTTTTAGCGGCTATTCTTGCATCAAGCCCTTCCGCCAACAATGCTTCTTTCAATGCTTTGCTGGGTCGCAGTCCAGCTTTTTTAGCGAGTGTTTTTGCATCAAACCCTTCCGCCGAAATTGCTTCTTTCAATGCTTTGCTGGGGCGGATTCCCGCGTCCCGGAAGCTTGATGCAATTTCTTTAGCATCAGCTTCAGTAAGATTATTGGGATCGTACTTACTTAATGTGTCTGTAACAAGCTGGGATTGCTTATCTGTTAAGTGAGATCGACCTTGTGCGTGAGATTGAGACATCAATGTGCCTAAAATTCCATTTGATTCAATCATGACAAATAGTTCAATTATTAATTAAAGATCGGTTGACCGGTTAGGCTCAGTTTCAACCTGATCGCGAATTTCTTCTCCGTCAGCATCAAAACTTTCAAAAGCTTCCGATTTACGTTTTTCAAATGCTTTTCTGATTGTGGCTCGTTCCTCATCATTGAGTATGCCATCCCCATTCGCGTCAAATTTTTGCATAAATTCCTTTTTCCTGCCCTGCATTTTCTTACGCATCGTAAAACGCTCATCCATGCTCAACTTCCCATCCCCATCCGCATCAAACCTTTTTACTATTTCATCACGGATTGGAAAACTAGGTGGCTTACTATCGCCGCCTTGGTCAGGAGTACCCAACAAAGTGGCAGAAATAAAAAGGGGTATTGTAATAAGTAATTTTGTTTTCATGTATTTTTTATGATTAGGAATTGTTAGATCAGAGATCAGATGTCCTTGTCGCCTCGGTTTCCACATTCTCCCGAATCTCCTCTTTGAATGCCTGGGCATTTTCTTTGATCTGCCGATGCTTCGCCTTGTTTGTTTCTTTATACTCAGCAATAATTACTTTCTTTTCTTCGGTGCTTGAATTCTTAAGATTTTCACGAAGAGCTTTTCCTGATTTCTTCAATTCTTCACGCTTTTCTTTTAAGACTGCTACTTTAGTTTGCAGTTCATCAGATATGTTAACTTGTGGGCGCTCTTGACGATGTGGGCGTGCTTCTTTGATCTTTTCACGAAGAGCTTCATGAGCTTCCTTGATTTCATTAAACCGATCTTGATTTGCTTGCTTGAAGGTTTGGGTTGCTTCTTTTATTTCCTCCTTGCTCGCACCTTCTCCAAGATTGGAAATATTTTCCTTGAGTTCGGCACGTAGGGCATCCTTCTTTCCTTTTAGTTCACTTAACTGATCTTTAGCATCATCAGAAAGTTCAGGTCTATCAAGTCTTACGATATCTCCTGAACTAACTTTTTCTTTTATGGCTTTAGCAACCATAATCTTGGCTATTCTGGGACGTTGTTGCCCAAAACTAACGCTAAAGGCTACAATACTGGTGAGAATTATTGTGAGTGTTGTTTTTTTCATATTTTTAATTAGTTAATAAGTAATGATTGCGGCCTTCTTTCATTATTTATGCCAGATCTATTATTTTACTTAAGTGCATACAGCGTAAGGGTTAATGGGAGTTACTTAAAATTTATTGCCGAGAGCCTTGGATTTAATTGGGAAATATTTACCCATGAATTATTTTGTTTGGGGTAATATTTCTCAATGAAGGCATTGGTCTAGTTATTTTTTCACCCGGTCATTCAAATAATCTTTAGAAATTCAAGGTGAGCAGACAGTGGTACTATTGTTTAAACCGGTCTAGTTTATTCCGATTTCTTCTTTTCCAGCTCCCGGTTGTGCTGCTTAATCCTAACATTTTTTCTCCGGTTATCTGCTCGGGCAAAAATGTAGGCCAGTTCCTTCAGGTCAAAAGGTTTGCTCAGGTAATCAGATGCACCCAACTGAATTGCTTCAACAGCGGAGGGAATCCCGCCTTCGCCGGTCATCAGAACCGTCGAATTATTTTGTGGCACAATTCCTTCCCTCAGCAGTTCTAGGGTGTCGCCATCCGGTAGGTTTAGGTCAAAGAGTGCAGCATAAAGCTAAGGTCGGTTAGGACTATTCTTGCTTCTTCAAGACTTTGGCAATGAGTTATTCAGCGCCACTTTTTTCAAGAAAGGCAGCAATTCGTTTTCCCAGAAGTAGATCATCTTCAAGAAGGAGAATTTCCTTATCCTTGAGAATTTCGGAAGGCTGGTTGTTAAATTTCATCACCAATAAAAGTTGTACCTAGATGACTCGGTAAAAAGAAAAAACTTTGCAAACCCAATTTTTTGTCTTCATTGTTATTTTAATGGGGCGATGGATTTTTGGGTGGATTTTTTGGGTGTTTACTTGGCCGCTTTTGGCTAAGGACTTTCTTGATACCAGCATCGTACCCGAGTGGTCATCTCTTGATTCATTTCAGAATCGTATAAATAGAACTGACTTTGAGCGTCTTCTTACCAGGGTTTATTGTCCCCGTGCCAGTTGGCGAAAGGGTTGGATAGAATTAAAGGAAGAAGAGGTATGGATTCGGAAAAGTAAAGCATTGGATGACTGGTATAAACTTTCCTTTGGAGATGGAAATCAAACATCCACTGGCGAAGACAGTGTTCCCCAATCCGGGTCTAAACTTTCATTACAGAGACTTACCATTGCTTTGGACCCTGGGCATATTGGTGGAGATTATTCAAATATGGAAGGCAGGCATTTTTCGATTGAGGACAGCCCTCCAGTGAAGGAGGGAGACTTAGCCCTGACCGTGGCCAAAATTCTCCAAAAAAAATTAATTGATGTGGGTGCTAAAGTAATTTTAGTGCGTGAGGAAAACCGACCAGTTAGTTCTTATCAACCCCAAGACTTTCTTGAGGAGGTCGAAGAATGGATTGTCGCCAAGGAAGAAAGACGGGGAGAAAGATTTCCAGTAAAGGAACGAACGAAGATGATAAAGGATCGAAGTGAGGTGTTATTTTACCGGGTAAGTGAGATTTATGCCCGGGCTGATTTTATTAATACCCAGGTTCTTCCCGACTTCGCGGTTTCTATACATTTAAATGCGGCACCCTGGTCCGATCCAGATTCTTTCGAATTAGTGGAAAGAAATGATTATCATGTGCTGGTCAATGGTTGCTATATGGGGGGTGAGCTCGCGGATGATCAACAACGATTTGAAATGATTTTCCGTCTTTTAAACGGGTGGCATAAAACGGAGTTACTCCTCGCGGAAAATGTGTCTCGCTCATTCAGTCGACTGACAAAGCTTCCTGCATTTAGTTATAAAGGACCCAACGCATTGAAAGTCGGAGAGGTTAAGGGTGTGTGGGCAAGAAATTTACTCGCTAATCGAATTTACCGATGCCCAGTAGTTTTTTTGGAACCCTACATAGCGAATTCTAAGGATGCCTACGAGCGGATTCAGTTAGGGAACTACAAGGGCAAAATGAAAGTCAGGGGTGAACCCAAGCTAAGCCTCGTAGAAGAGTATGCTGAATCTGTATTTCAGGGTATCTGTGAGAGCTTCTCGGGAAGCCGAAAATAAGAAATATTCTGGTTATTTATCCAGGGAATTAAGCACCATCTTCTTCATGTTTGAAACCTGTGCTTCCACGGTCTCTTTTGGCCCCGTCATTTTAATAAATATGGCCCCGTTTTTTCCTGAAATAATTGCGGCGAGAAGGGCATAATTTGGTTTTGGTGTTTTCGGACCAAAAGCACTGCCGCTCATAAAAGTACCGTGAGCCTGAGCGTAAGAAACAGGAATGTCGCCAATTACGGTGTTCTTTACAATCTTTCCTTTGGGCGATTCAAACTGTCCCATCCAACGATCAATATTAGCCTTAACTCCACCCGATCCACCACCACCAAAATGAAAAAAAGCGACTTCAGCATCTTTTCCATCGTCTCCAGGTACATTAAATTGGGCTTTGCGCATTTTAGAAGTGGGTGTTGAGGATACCCATTTTTCGGGAGATAAAAAGCTGTAGCCGGCGACTTCAATTTTTTCGGCATGAAGAAATCCAACTGATAGAAAGGGTAGTAGTGTAATGAGGAAGTATTGGTTAGTTAAGAATTTCATTTTTTCTGATATATTTTAGAAATGGTTGTGCCAAAGAATTAAAGTTTAAAAAGAATCGTATTATTAAGGATTATTTGGTTTTTCAAAAACCATAAAATGCTGTTGAGGTAAAAAATCCAAGGTTTTTTTCCAAACGAAACCCACTTGGCTAATTTCTTTGATCGCCTGCTTCTGTGTCATTTTATGAAGAAGTTTAATGGGAACAGAAGGGTCTTCCTTACGATATTCAATTAATATCAGTCTCCCCTCTTTCTTAAGTGCCCTATAAATGGAAGAAGCCATCTCTCGAGGGTAAGAAAATTCATGATAAGCATCAACAATGAGGGCACAGTCAATGGACTCTTCGTCCAAAGTCGTGCTTTTGATTGAGCTTTGTACAGTGACTACATTTGTAAATGTACCCTTACTCTTCTTTGCCCTGATAATACCGAGCATTTGGGGAGAGATATCCACGGCAAGTACCTTTCCTTTAGGAACAAGAGGCGAGATTCTAAAGGAAAAATAACCCGAGCCGGCTCCTATGTCAGCAACATGGTCCGATTCAGAAAGCTTCATGTTTTTAACCAATAAGTCCGTTCTTTCTTCCTGTTCCCTCTTGGGTCTTTCGAGCCAACCTGCACCCAAATGTCCCATAACCTGTGAGATTTCTCGTCCCATATAATATTTGCCTATTCCATCTCGAGTCCGTTCCCCTTTTTGGTAAAAACTATCGGGTTCTTTTATATTTTCTTTCTCCTCTGACCAGATATTTGAAAAACAAAAAAGAAAGGTAATGGGGAGTAAATGAAAAAAATTATGGGGGATTACTTTAAACATATGATTATTTTGTTATTCTTTTGGTAATGATTGCAAATCAATATTGTACTCCTCCTCATATCTCGTTAAAGAAGAGATTCTGAAATGAAAGTTATTAGAGCAAAGAGTGCAGGTTTCTGTTGGGGCGTTGAACGTGCAATTCAGGTTGCCCGTGAGGAAGCTCAGGGTGGAGAAAAGACTGTCTACACCGATGGCCCCCTTATCCACAATAGCCAAATGATGGAGGAACTGGGCAAGGAGGATATTAGGGAAGTCGGAGATTATCAGAGCAATTCAAAATTAGACCTGCCCGTAAAAAATGAAAAGGAATCCGTCGTCGTAGTGAGAGCTCATGGAATTTCTCCAGACAGGAGAAAATACCTGCAGAACCTCGGGCTTCGTTTTCGGGACGGCACATGTCCGGATGTTGGTATAATTGCTGGTAAAATAAAAGCCCATGCTGAGCGCGGATATGAAGTGGTTATTTTTGGGGACCCTAAACATCCAGAAGTTGCTGGACTGCTTGGATATGCGAAAGGGCATGGCCATGTAATTACGAACGAGGAAGATTTGAAAAGACTACCGCACTTTATTTCAGGGGTGGTTATGGTTTCTCAGTCCACTATGTTTACCCATGAATTTAAAAACCTTTCACACATATTATCCACGAAATATCCAAATCTTATCATTTTTGATACCATTTGCGGGGCGACCAAGGAAAGGCAGTCGGACCTAGTTCAATTAGTGGACGACGGGGCTGATGTTATTGTGGTAATAGGCGGAAAGCATTCCGCAAATACCCGGAAATTGGCAAAGCTTGCATCTAGTTATGAAAAACCCACTTTTCATATTGAAACTGCGAAAGATATTGAAAAGGAAAGCTTTGATGGTTTTAACTGCGTGGGTGTAACTGCAGGTGCATCGACCCCTGAATTTATTATCCGTTCGGTTTGCGAAAAACTTGAGACATTCTAATCCCTTTATTTATGAACTCCGAAATATCTAACGTTCTTGCTGAACGATACGCCTCGAATCCAATGAAGAATCTTTGGTCTGCAACCGGAAAAATAATTCTCGAACGAGAGTTTTGGATTGCAGTGATGAAAGCGCAAAAGTCCCTTGGAATAAAAATTGAAGAAAAAGCGATTAAATCTTCGATTGCAGTGAAAGCATCAGTTGACTTGGAGTCCATTCAGGCACGCGAAAAAATTACTAAGCATGATGTAAAGGCTCGATTGGAGGAATTTGCAGAAAAAGCCGGTCATCAACATGCTCACAAGGGAATGACAAGTCGTGATTTGACTGAAAATGTGGAACAACTCCAAATCCACCGCTCACTCAGTCTAATTTTGGATAAAGGTGTTGCAGCCCTCCTGGCATTATCTCAAAAAGCAGAGGAATACAGAGATATTCCACTTACCGCTCGTTCTCATAATGTTCCTGCTCAAGTTACGACCCTGGGGAAAAGAATGGCAAACTGGGGAGAGGAATTGGAGCGGGTTCTCGACGCATTGACCAGTTTATGTGTCAATTATCCTTACCGCGGACTGAAGGGGGCTGTGGGGACTCGATTGGACCAGGTTACTCTTTTAGGTAATGTGGAAAAAGCGGATAAACTTGATCGAAAGATCATGGAGCATCTTGGAGCCGTTGCAAATTGGCAAAATGTGGGACAGGTTTATCCACGCAGTCTTGATTTTGAAGTAGTTTCGATTTTGGTTCGTCTCGCGGCTGCACCATCAAGCTTCGCGAAGACTTTGCGTATCATGGCTGGTCATGAACTGCTTGGAGAAGGCTTTGCCAAAGGACAGACAGGTTCTTCTGCGATGCCGCATAAAATGAACAGTCGAAGTTGCGAACGAATTAATGGGTTTCATGCAATTTTGAATGGACATCTTGCAATGGTTTCCGGTCTTTCAGGTGATCAATGGAATGAGGGTGATGTTTCCTGCTCCGTTGTTAGGCGAGTTGCATTGCCCGACGCATTTTTTGCTATCGATGGATTGTTGGATACATTCTTGACTGTTCTTGGGCAGATGGAGGTTTTTCCTGCTATGATCAAGGCTGAAGCTAATCACTATCTACCCTTTTTACTTTCCACCACAATTATGATGGAAGCGGTCAAAGCGGGTGCCGGAAGAGAAGATGCCCATGCAGCTATCAAGCAACACGCAGTTGCTACTGTAAAGGACTTACGAAGGGGAAAGATTAAAGAGAATGACTTGGCTAAAAGGCTCGCTAAAGATAAGAGAGTGGGCTTAAAGGCTGGCGTCATTAATTCTTTAATTAAAGAAGGTCAAAAGAGAGTCGGAGCCGCTCATTCTCAAGTGGATTCTTTTATTAAAAAAGCGGCATCATGGGATAAGCGTTACCCGGAAGCAAAGGCTTATAAACCGCCGTCTATTTTATAGGTTTTTCTCTTTTACAAATTTTCCTTAGTTGGAGTATTTATTTTGCGATTGCCATTTTGCCCGTTCCTCTGTGGGATGAGCGTTTTTTTCGTTATTTGACCCTTTTAATATTATGGCAGATGAATTAGTTGGAAATTGTTTGGTCGCCCAGTCCGGGGGACCAACCGCTGTTATCAATGCAAGTGTTGCTGGAGTAGTGACAGAAGCCCTCAATAATCCATGTATTGAAGAAATATATGGTGGAATGAACGGAGTGCTTGGAATTCTTAAGGAAGATTTAATTGATCTGGCCGAAGAATCACAACAAAACATTCGTGGACTTCGCTATACCCCCGCTTCTGCCTTGGGAACTTGTCGTTTTAAGTTAAAACGCGATCAAGATTACGAACGTGTTCTTGAGGTTTTTGAAGCTCATAACATAAGATATTTTTTCTATGCAGGAGGGAATGATTCCCAGGATACTGCGGATAAAATTTCCAAACTTGCTCAGGAAAAAAATTACGAGCTTCGAGTTATTGGCGTTCCGAAGACTATTGATAACGATTTAGTTACGACGGACCACTGTCCCGGTTATGGTAGCGTGGTAAAGTATATTTGTTCGATAATACGTGAAACTGCCTTGGATCATGAAGCAATGGGTCAGCATGATCTTGTTTCTATAGTCGAAGTTATGGGACGAAATGCGGGTTGGATTGCAGCGGGTGCAACTCTTGCGAAGAGCAAGGAAAACCCTGATGATGCTCCTCATTTGATCTATCTTCCAGAACTGCCTTTTTCCAAAGAGCAATTTATAGACGATGTACAGCGCGTTTTAAAGAGAAACAAGTATTGTTTAGTCGTTGTTGGCGAAGGGTTGCTTGACCATGATGGTAATTATGTTGCCAACAGCACGAACGCTCAAGATGCCTTTGGCCATCAACAATTGGGTGGAATTGGTGATTTCCTTGCCGGTCTAGTTGAAGAGAATTTGGCCGTGAAAGCACGCTCATCGAAATTGGGTACCGGGCAACGAGCAGCAGCTCATTGTTCTTCTCAAACTGATAATGATGAAGCGTTTATGGCCGGACAAGCAGCAGTTAAGGCAGCCATTGCAGGTGAGACTGATCAAATGGTTATTTTAGTTCGGGCTGAGGGAGAAACTTACAGTTGTGAAACAAGCCTTGCTCCCCTATCTGAAATTGCCAATGGGGTGAAAGAAATCCCGGCAGACTGGATCTCCGAAGACCGGGTTAGTATGACAGCAAAGTTTATTAAATACTGCCAACCTTTGATTCAGGGGGAGGTCCAGGTTCCATATGAAAATGGAGTTCCTTCATTTGTTCGTCTTTCCAAAAAACGGATTCGTAAAGTACTTGATTCCCATTCTTTCGAGTAAAAATCTCGAAAAAGTTTTCATTTATTCATTCATACCCTGCAGAGCAATCTGCAGGGTTTTTATTATGTCTTTCGGATTTTCGAGACCAACAGAAAGCCTGCAAAGATAAGGAGAAATACCTGCTTTTTTCAAGATCTGTTTTCCTTTTGTGCTTTTGGTCAGATTGTAGTGTGCTAAATAAACATATGGGCAGCAAAGGCTAAATTCCGTTCCAAAACTCGGGCTTTTGAGCATAGATAATTGATTATAAAACCTCTCGAAATTACCCTTAACTTCAAAGCTCACTACGCACCCGGGTTTCCCATTACCAGCCCGTTGTCCGAAATTTTTAGCTGAATTCTCCTGGTAGGCCCAAAAAACTTTTTCGACCAAATTACTAGATTCAAGAAAATCAACTACTTGAAGCAAAGACTGGTTGGTTTTTTCAACAAAGCTCGGATACATGGGGAGTTGTTCGCAAAGACGTAAAAGATCTCTTTCAAAAGGAGGACAGATCGTTCTTGCTGTTGCGTCAAATAATTCCTGACCAATTTGGGAATGATCAGGGAATACCAGGCTGCCTATCATAACATCACCTTCCCAACTGGCATATTTTGTAAGGCTATTCACGAGAACATCTCCAAATTCAGCAACTTTTGAGTTTTTGGGAGAAGCCATAGTGGGATCAATAATAAGCATGGCTTCAACTTGATCACACAATTCACGGACTTGTTCAAGATCGCAGGATTGTAACAATGGGTTGGTTGGGAATTCGGTAACCACGCCGGCAATGTTACTACCGAATTGCTGAAAAACTTTTTTTAAACCAATTAAGTCTGTTGGGTTAGCAAGGGTGATGATTTCGTCATCATTTGCTAATAAACTCATGGTTTCGCTTGTATCCAAATATAACCAACCTAATCGAATCCAAAAGTTTTTCTTTTTCCTTAATGAATAATTGTATGCATTTTGGAATAGAGAATAAAATGCGTTTGCACCTGATGATGCAAATAGTACTCCATTGGGAGAAACTCCTGAGCCATGGACTTCAGCAATGACCCGCTGAGCAAACTCTAATGGTTCTTTATGACCGGAGATATTTTCCCTGTTCAAAAGGTGGCCCTTTTTTAGGAGAATATCCTCAGCCTGTCGGGACGATATGAGCCCCCCAGTGTGTTGTAAAAAAGATTCGATTTGAGCGACTTCTTTATTTTGACCGGGTATTTGTAACCAAGTGTATTTATCCCTTTCCCTAATCATAGAATCCTGAACAGGATATTTTTGTATTGCTTCATCACAATGCCGCGAATGTGAGAATAAAAAGTTATGGAAGCCTAAAGAATTTTCTTTTTTTTCTTCCGATGCAATAAGTTCGCGAAGAAAGCGATGTTGGACGAACCTCGGATAGCCTGAACTCATGGCTTGTAATGTTTCGGGCTTTTTTTCTTCGTATCCGACCAGATCATCCACTGTGGGAAGGCTTACACAGACTGAATGATCTCGATTGGGTACAGCCTGCCCAAGAGCAAACTTACCTAAGCCGGATGTTTTCACGGAACAACTTCGTTCTCAATTATTTGTTCAAATGTTTGTCTTTTTCGAATAAGAGAAAGAGAACCGTCTGATTTTTTTAATACTTCTGCAGCTTCCGGGAAAGAATTATAATTTTTAGCAGACATCGATGAGCAGTATGCACCAACCCCTTCAATTACACAGAAATCTCCGATTTCTCCTCTGGGTAGCATTCGGGGAGCAAGGGACTCTGGTTCATTGGGAGCCGGTGTTAGGAGGTCTCCTGATTCGCAACAATGGCCAACGACAACCTGTTCCACCTCATCTCTGAACTTGGACTCCCCCTCTTCGGGGATAACGAAAATAGGGTGCTGGGCACCGTATAGACTGGGTCTTAAAATTTCAGTCATACCGGCGTTCAGTTTGAGAAAACGATATCCATCTGAACCGGTTGATGTTACATCCTGTACGGAGGATACTAAACTGCATGCGTGTGCTAAAAGAAAAGTTCCTGGTTCAATCTCAAGTTTTAATTTCCTTCCGGTTTCCTCAGCAAAATCTTCAAATAATTTTTTCACGGGTTCTCCAATCTCCTGGAGATCTGTTGCCTTTTCGTCTGCCATTCTTGCTACTTTATAACCTCCACCGAGATTGAGGGATTTTACGGTTGGGAACGCCCGAACCAAGTCGAGGCTCATTCCGGCAACTTTTTGCCAAACCGCAGGATCGGATCCCGAGCCGATATGAGTATGGATTCGATCAACTTTTAAATTATAATCCTTGCAAAGAGATTTCGCTTCTTCCAAATCGTCCTTCCATATACCAAAGCTACTTGCCGGTCCGCCTACATTAGTACGATTCGTACCTCCTGAGCCCATTCCTGGATTAAAGCGCAGACCAACTGATTCCCCGCTACCCCAAATCCCGAATTTATGAATTTGATTGAGAGAGCAAAGATTTACTTTGACTCCGTCCTGAACCCAAAAGCGAAAGTTCTCAGGAAATTCCTGAGTACTCATAGAAATCGATTCGGTCCCATAGCCTGAACGAACTGCTCGTTCAACTTCAAATTCCGAACTTGCATCTATACCAAGACCTTCATGGTTAAAGATTCTTAAAATAGCGGCAGTTGGAGCCGATTTCATTGCATATCGGGGAAAAAGGCCAAAAGCATTGGGGAAATTCTTAACTGCCTGTGCGTTTGCTCTTAATGTATCCTCGTCGTAGACAAAAGTGGGTGTTCCAAAATCAATTCGAATTTGGTCTAGGTTTTCAGGAGTGAGAAATCTAAGTTTATCCATTCTTTGTAGAAATTAATGTATTTGTATAAATTATCCTCGTAGGCGAGGCAAGCATTGGAAGAGCATGAATAGTTATTTGGACAAAATGCGAAAGGTCAGTTCAGCTGAATTTGTTTGAAGAGTTTGGCAGGAAATTTCTTTTGTGAAATATGTACCCCAAACTGGAAGATAAATATCACCTGAATATTCAGCATCTATTTCGGTCAGGTATAAACGATCCGCTAAGGGAAGGGCTTCCTCGTAAATATTCCGTCCACCGCAAATCCAAACGGTTTTCTCGTTGAAATTTTTCGCCATTTGCAATGATTGAGTAAGAGAACTTGCTTTGTGGGCGTGAGGAAAATGGTGATCAGGATTTCTGCTCAGAGCAATAACCTTTCTATTCTTTGCATGTTCTTCAAATTCATCATAACAATGTCTTCCCATTATTAAAATCCCGTTTTGGGTGATCTTTAAAAAGTAATCCCAATCTTCTCTGATATCCCAGGGTAATTTTCCCTTTTCGCCGATCAGGTTATTTCGATCGCAAGCCACAATGATATTTATCAATTTATAAAATGTTTCGAGGTTGGGTAAAAATTTATTATTCGACGGGTTTTCATGGATTTATTTCCTTGATATGTTATTCAAAGGGTTTACCAGTCAAATGCAAACGAACACGAGTAATTTTGGAGAACGAATTTCCTTGCCTGATTCTTGGCAAAGAAAAGCACTTGGAATTTTAAGGGATGGTCGTGATCTTGTACTTCATGCACCTACCGGTGCGGGCAAAACTTATGTTTTTGAGCAATTAATTGAGTCAGGTTGGAAGGGGCGGGCAGTATACACCGTACCCACTCGTGCACTGGCCAATGATAAATTTCGAGAGTGGAAAAAAAAGGGTTGGGAGGTCGGGCTTTCAACTGGTGATTTACACTACAAAGTTGATTCTAGAGTTGTCGTCGCCACCCTTGAAACTCAGCGTTCAGGTATGCTTCGGGGGGAAGGGCCGGATTTATTTGTGGTAGATGAATATCAATTACTGGGGGATCAGCAAAGGGGACCGAGTTATGAAATTACTTTGGCAATGGCTCCTTTGAAAGTGCAACTTTTATTGATGAGTGGAAGCGTTGCTAATCCTACTGATGTGGCAGAATGGCTGGAAAGTCATGACCGTTCGGTTGAGCTGGTTACAGAATTTGTTCGCCCCGTTCCATTAGATGAAGTTTTTGCTGAAACGCTTTTAAAAAGGCCCTTTCGTGGAAGGAAAGTTAGAGGGCATTGGCCCAAGCTGGTGGCAGGGGCATTAAGTGCAGGTATGGGACCACTTCTTATTTTTGCACCTCGTAGAAAAGCAGCAGTGGAATTGGCTAAACAGCTTGCAACTGAACTTCCTGAGACTGACTCCTTGGAATTAACCACCGACCAAAAAAAAATTGCAGGGAAAGAACTGAGTGGTCTGCTTAAACGGAGAATTGCTTATCACCATAGTGGGCTGGATTACCATTCCCGTGCAGGAGTGGTTGAACCACTGGCCAAGACTGGACAGTTACAAGTTGTTGTTGCCACGACCGGTCTTGGTGCGGGGGTTAATTTTTCCATGCGTTCCATTCTTGTGACGGACCGGGAATACCGAGTGGATGACGGCCTGTTTCTTTTGCGACCCGATGAACTTTTACAAATGTTTGGGCGTGCCGGTAGGCGTGGATTGGATGATAGAGGCTTTGTAATTGTGGCACCCAAGCAAGCTCGATTGGGTGATGGTCGGGCACTCAAATTAAAACGTTCAAGTACATTGGACTGGCCTGCCATATTACGAGTCATGAGTTATGCTGTGGATCGTGGTGATGATCATTTGGAGGCCGCTCGTAGCTTGGCACATCGTTTATTTTCAGAGGAAAGTGTACGCTTGGGACTTCGTGATTCTATTAATAAAATTGCGATGCGGGTAAACCAGGTTTCTCCCGAAGAAAATTCAGTTGTTGATCATTCGGACAGAAATCGGGTCGTCGAAATGAGAAACTCTTCCGGTCTGTGGGAGCGAAGGGGAGGGCAGTGTCAGGCTCCGCTAGGGGAAGCATTTGCTCTTTTTCGAGGTGAATGGAGGCAGGCACTAAGTCTGCCCAATACCTTAGATCGGGTAAGGATTGGGAATCCATGTCGCTTTGGTAATAAGAAAAACCCGATCTATGGTCGTGAGTTGCCCATGGGCGTTTATGAAAAAGAATCGGATGGCAAACTGGTAACCTTAACCAAATCATTCCGTAAAATATTACGGGAAATGATTGCTCAGGAATATCCGAAATTAAAAAAGAAGTTTTCCCGAAAAACATGGAAGAGAAATGGTTTGGAACAAGTATTTTGTGATTTTTTCCCTTCTCTTACAATGGGGGGTGAATTGGATGAATTCGTAGATAGGGGCGGAGTTTTACGGGTTCGTTTACGCTATGAAAATGCAACTGTATTAGGTTGGAAAGATGCCCGGGGCAAAATTTTGCTTAACCCACCCTTACGAAAAACGACACGAATTTTTGAATCTCCTTTTGTAGAGAAAAAACAATCGGACGATCTCGAAAGTTTAAGCACATTATATCCGGCCGAAGTTTGGGTAAAGTTAGGCTTAATTGACTCGAACGGTATTCCTACGCAACGTGGGTTGATTTTTAGTTTCTTTTCCAAAGGAGAAGGCCTGGCGGTCGCGGTGGCTTTGGAGGATGTGAATTACCCAATTGAAGAACTGGTGTATGATTTGGCAAATCTACGTGCTGGTCATCGATTTCGTGCGTATGCAAAATACGAATCCCGACTCGCTCTTGTTTGCCGAGAGGTTTTTGGGTTTAAGAATTGTCCGGGTTATTTGAAGAATGGACTTCCAGTTGAATATGGAGATGGTGCTGATGAAGCATTGAGACATTGGGAAGAATCACCATTGAGCAGTTCTGAATTTTCGGAAGATGTGAGCACAGGAGATATCGAACGAGTTGCGATTGAATGGAGAAGCCTTCTCTCTCTTATCTCCCAAGCTCCCCCACTCGATTTCGAACGTTGGCAATCTTTGCAGAAAGCAGCTCGTATTTTAGTTGGTGAAAATTCTGGGAATGAAGAATTACCCGAATTGCCCGAGCTTCCTTTTCGCCAGCAGGAAAGGTATCAAAGCTCAAGTAAAGATACATTTAGGGTGAATTGAAAACTCCTAGTTCCAGACATATAATTTTTTTTTCTTTTCTAATCAGTAATTTAGTGCCCGCCAAACTTGGAGAAGTACATTTTAAAGCATTAACCTTCGCTTTTTGAATTTCCTCAAAATGGCTGGGGTTCGAGTCGATCATTGTTAAGAAACTCCCGTTGATTTCATAGGCTAAGATTTTACTATCAGCTAAAATTGGAGATGAGATATCATGCTTTGCATTTATTTTACGAACAATTTTTCCGGAGTAAAGATTTACACACATTCTCATGCCTGCACCAATTAAATAGGCATAACCATCTTTTATAAGGGGGCTTGAATCAGTCCTCCTAGTTAGCTTTGGTATTCTCCATAATTCGATAATTTTTTCGTTTTCAAATCGATAGGCAATTAAACCGGTGTCCTCCTGTTTCCCGTGAACGAGCATAATATCTTTTTCGCATGCCGGAGTTGAACTACCTCCCCCAGGTCCTTCCCAAAAAGTTTTTCCATTATCCGGGTCAATCGCCAATACACTTTTACTGGAATTACACACTATAAATTCTCGACTACCAGTCTTCCAAATAGAGGGAGATGCCGCCTTACCTTTTACGCTTTTGTTTTCCCATAAAAGGGTTCCGTTGTTTTGATCGTAAGCACACAAGTTTCCTGCTAATACAATAACACTTTTTTCATAAGGAAGAATCGAACTGGCAATTTCTTTGGTGGGTAATTTTTGATCCCATATTAGTTTTCCTGTTTTGGACTGTAGGCAATAAATCCGCTCGCTTCCGATCGCATAAATTTTTTCATTCGACAGACAGGGCGTTGAGGAGGATTTCCTTCCTGTCGGGAGTGATTCAAGAGATGTTTTCCAAATAATGGTCCCGGAATTTAAATCGAGTGCTAGAACCACATCTTCCGCTTCCTGCTTGGTTGGAGGAACACCCTGTGAAATTCTATCTTTTATTTCTTTGCTGAAGTTTTCTTGATCTAACCACTCATCTAATGCCTGTTGAGAAGGGAAAACAGTATTTTTCATTTCGTGCATTCGATTGATTGTACTGATTGGTATGGCAAGCTTTCCTTTCTGAAACCTTGAGGCAAATAAATCACCCAAACTCAGGGCTTCCTTAACGCTTAGGTTCTTTTTAATCCAATCATCAATCCAATCTTGTAATTTACTTCCTCTTAATCTGGGGTTCAGGGAAATTCGGGCTTCTTCTGCCTTTTTAATTATTTCAGGAGGTAGGTTAATTTTGCGTATTCCCATTTTTCGTAAAAATAAATCCGAAATAGTTCGGGTTTCAGTGGGCACATCTTTATGCCAAACCAAAGAGAGGTAGGCATTTTGTGAATCTGTAATAACACTGCCAAAGCCACCGTAATCCTGGCTTGGGATTTCATCGCTTTCCCATAAAATCGATGGTCCATCCTTGGGCCATTGGTTATTGAGTTGGATCTTTCCTTGGGGTTGACCATTTCTTTCTGGTCCTCTCCATTGGTTCCAGCTCGTTCCCATACATTGCGAGGAAACAAATAGGAACAATAACATTGTTAGTTTTATCTTGTTGGCCATAAAAATAAAGATCAACCTAGGTTGCATCTTGGCAAGAATATTTAGCTTTAAATAGACCAAATTATTGGTAAGGCTTAGTCTTTTAACTTTTGGCCAAGCCAAGAAAACCCACTATGTGTGGTCAATTTTAATGTCTAATTTGCTCTGAATTTGAAAGTAGTAATCAACAGGAAACAACTTTTTATTAAAGGGAGATTGATTTAGGAATTTAATGCTAAAAGAGCTTCTTTTGTCTCATTAAGCTTAGCTTCATTTTCCAATAATTGATGCCTTGCTCCCTCGATGATTTCAGGGGGAGCTTTAGAGGTAAAGGCTTGGTTTTCTAATTTTGCTTTCACAGATTGAACAATTTTTTCCAAGTTCACCAAGTCTTTTTGCAATCTTGCTTTTTCTGCATTTAAATCCACCCCAACTGTCAGGTCGAGGTAGATCGCTCCCAAAGGAGTAACCAAGGCGGGCATGCCTGCGGGGGCTTCATCCACACGGTTTAATGCAGAGCCTCCAACCGTGGTTAAAATTGATTTGGAATGTCGTGATAATATATCAGACTTTTCGTCATTAGCTACATAGGAAAAAGCGACATCTCGATTGTTGGATAAATTTCGATCTGCTTTTAAGGAACGCATCGAAGTAACTAACTCTCGAACATGCTCCATTTCATCAAGTACATTGGTATCTAATTGAAGTCCTCCGATGGAAAGCTTTCCAAGAAGCTCTTCTCCTGAACCTGGAGCCACACTCTGAATGGAATTTCCATTGGCAAACCCAAGAAGAAACCATAATTCTTCGGTTATGAATGGTGTAACCGGATGGAGGATTAGAAGTATATGTCTCAGGCAAATATCCTGAATGGCTAAACAGGTATCTTTGGATGCACTTTCTTGAACTCTTACTTTCGAGGCTTCGATGTACCAATCACAAAAATCATTCCAAAAGAACCGATAGATAGTTTGTAAAACTGCATTGAATTCATATTCGAGGTATAGCTTTTCAACTTGGTCCAATGTTTCCACAAGTCGAAGGAGGATTGCCTGGTCGTCTTCGTTTAACAAATCTCCTTGAATCCGGAGAACGATTAATTCCACCATTGAGTTATCTTCAAGTGGAGCACTCATTAAACGAAAGCGGGAGACATTCCAAAGCTTGTTGCAAAAATTTCTGCCCTGCTCAATACGTTCTTCAGAAAAGCGGATGTCTTGTCCTTTAGGGGCGATACTCATGATTCCGTGACGCAACCCATCGGCACCGTATTTAGCTATAAGGTCGAGGGGGTCAGGCGAATTACCTAAGGACTTTGACATCTTTCTACCTGTTTCATCACGAATGATTCCGGTGAAATATACATCGCTGAAAGGAATTCTTTCTGGAATTTCAGAATCTGGTATGGCCTTTTCGGGTTTGTAGGGTCTCCCTTTAAATTCAAGCCCTGCCATAATCATGCGAGCAACCCAGAAGAAAATAATATCGGGACCAGTTACGAGTGCCGAAGTGGGATAAAAATAATCGAGCCCTTTTTCTTCCATAGCTTCCTCGTCAGGCCAACCTAAGGTAGCCAAGGGCCAGAGCCAGGATGATGCCCAAGTATCAAGTACATCTTCGTCCTGTTCCCATTTATCAATATCTGAAGGCGGTTTTTCTGAAATATGCCAATTTGCCGGATCAGAGCGCATTTTACCTTTTTTATACCATACAGGAATTCGATGACCCCACCACAATTGTCTACTGATACACCAATCCTGGATATTTTCCAACCAATGAAGGTAGGTCTTTTCCCATCTTTTTGGGTAAAATTTAATATGACCGTCCTGAACGGCTTTTTTCGCTTCTTGCACACGGGGATATTTGAGAAACCATTGTTCGGATAATCTCGGTTCAATCGGAACATCCGCACGTTCCGAAAAACCAACATTATTTTGATGTTTTTCCTCTTCGATTAAGTTACCATCCTCCTTGAGTTTACCTGCAATCACTTTTCGGGCAGAAAAACGTTCCATTCCTGCATAGTCTGGACCCGCTAATTCATTTAGCGTTCCATCCGGATTAAGAATTTCAAGCATGGGTAGGTCATGCCTTTGTGCAATTTCAAAGTCTAGCCGATCATGGGCAGGAGTAATTTTCAATATTCCGGTCCCAAAGTCTTTTTCCACCGCGTCGTCGGCTATTATTGGCATGGCCTGGGGGTTAATTGGACGCATCACATGTTTACCCTGTAAATTAATCCACCTTGGGTCTTCGGGATGAATGGCTAATGCCACATCGCCCACAATAGTTTCAGGCCTCGTAGTAGAAACCTCTAAATAAGCACCTGGAGTCTCTAAAATTTGATAACGGATTTTATAAAGGATGCTTTCCTGAGGTTTCATAATAACCTCTTCGTCAGAAAGTGCAGTTAAACTTGAGGGGCACCAATTTACCATTCTTTGACCCCGGTAAACATAACCTTTTTTGTACAGCTTAACAAAAGCAGAAATAACTGCCCGGGAATAATCTTCGTCCAAGGTGTGAACATTTCGTTCCCAATCGCAAGAACAACCGAGTTTTTTCAGTTGTTCCAAGATTATTCCTCCATGTTTATCTCGCCATAGTTTTGCATGATCTATGAAGTTTTCTCTCCCAAGATCTATCCGAGATTTCCCCTCATCTTTCAGGGCTCTTTCCACTTTGGTCTGAGTGGCAATTCCTGCATGATCGGTTCCGGGAAGCCAAAGTACAGATTTACCCTGTTGCCTAGCTCGTCGAGCCAAAATATCTTGAATGGTATTATTTAAAACATGTCCCATTGTCAGAACTCCAGTCACATTTGGAGGAGGAATAACAATGGAATAAGCAGGTTTATCAGATTCAACCTTTCCTGAAAAACATTTTTCACGGATCCATTTCTGGTAGAGGCGGTCTTCCACTTCAGTCGGTTGGTATGCTTTGTCCATGTAAGTCTAAAGGTAGAGGGTTAGTGAATAATTATCAATTGATGTACGGCAGTTAGTGTACTAAATTTTATCTGCGTTGTGAACTCAGAATTAGAGAATTTGCCACATTAATAAACGATAATTTTAACGATTGCGAGCAAAAGCCCGTGAATGTCCACTTTGAAATAGTTTTATGCCTTTTTTCTTAAGGAAGGGAGTTAACAAGAACCCGGATGTAAAACCCCCTAAATGAGCGGCTACCGCAACTCCGCCGGCTGCCTTCATCGATTCGGGAAAGGCGAGGACTTGCTGGATGAGCCACCATCCCAAGACCAAATAGGCTGGTACATAGATTGTGCCCATTAATATAATGAACCAATAAAAAACCCGTACATTCGCACGGGGATAAAGTAATAGATAACTTGCAATAACCCCTGATATTGCCCCGGATGCACCCACCATTGGTACTCCAGAATCTGGACTGGTTAATGCCTGAGCAAGGGCCGCGAGTAGCCCACAACTTAAATAAAATAATAAATACCATAGTTTACCCATTGCTTCCTCTACATTGTCCCCATACAGGTACAAAAAGAGGACATTTCCCAGTAAATGAAAAATCCCTCCATGACTGAACATGGAAGTAATTATGGTTCCCCATTCCCATGCTATAGTTTCGATTGAAAAATTTGAAAGTTGGCCAAAAAACATCGAGGGGATAAAACCAAAGCTGGAAAAAAACACTTGTTGTTCATTAGAGTCGAGCGGAAATTGCCACGCAAAAAAAACCCACAAGTTCGACCCAATCAGAAACCAGTTTACCCAAGGGAACGAACGCGTAGGATTATCGTCTTTGTATGGAAAAAGAATCACGATTTAATCTCGTAGTTAAGCTTTAAAAAAAACGCAATATTGATGAACCCGCTTGCTTGGTCTTTTAAAATTTCTAATTTTCTATTGGATGACAAATAATTCACATGAAAGATTGGCGGTATTTCGAAGCGATTCGGGTATCACACTTTCATTTGGTTCCAATACCTATTTTATCGAGTCGTCCGACCCCTTTCATAATATTGCAATTAAATCCCTTAAGCAGGATGATTATATTCCTTTTTACATTGAAATTGCAAAGCGAGAAGGTCTTGGTCCGGAATTTCGAGATACCTTGCTTCGTGAAATCGAGGACTTTAATGAAGAGGATTTGGAATAAAGGATTTAAACATCGATCACATCATCCCGCGAATTTTTTTCGCGTGATTGAGGACGAATAGTGGAAAAATTTCCACCGAAACTTTTTTTCAAATTCTCCGCAATAGATTTTCTAAATTTGGGCACCATCAAGGCAAACCCAAATAAATCGGTCAAAATTCCCGGGGTTATCAATACGATTCCTCCCACAACAATCATGGCACCTTCAATAAGTTTATCTGTAGGGGGACGACCGTTCCGTAATTCATTCTGAATTTTGGCCAAGGTTGACAGTCCCTGCTGCCGGGCAAGAGAAGCACCCAAAATTCCCGTAAAAACGATCAATCCAATGGTCGGAAGGAATCCAATACGCGCCCCCAAAATAATCAAGAGATAAAGTTCGGCGATGGGAATAAATATAAAAAGAAATAGCAGGCGACTAAACATATATTATTTATATTCTGCATATCAATCTGAGATAGACAAGATAGATACGCATTCTTTAAAGCGTTCTTAATTTATATTTTTCGTATT
>TARA_B110000008_G_scaffold117414_1_pt1 | contig 22710 bp, 22 predicted proteins | sample TARA_B110000008 | Tara Oceans TARA_B110000008 (sample SAMEA4396496) | marine metagenome | biome: Westerlies Biome; feature: [DCM] deep chlorophyll maximum layer (ENVO:01000326); material: water (ENVO:00002006), including particulate matter (ENVO:01000060) such as... | depth 40 m
CTACACCTACATCTCCTTCGAGGAGTACGTGACCTCTTGAAAAGATTGCATTAGTTATAAGACGAATTGGACTTTCTTGTCCAACTATAACTTTGTTTATTTCACCTTCTAATTGAAGTGCTAGTTTTCGCCAATCGGTCAGTTTTGAATCGCTCATTGTGATATATTCCTAGTTTAAATGTCATTAGATGTTATCTAAGGCTTTCTAGATACTAAATTAAATAACTAAAAATTCCTAGAGTAAATTTAATGATTAAATACAATAAATAAAAGGCTTACAAATGGTTCAAAATAGTTACAGTAAAGAAGAATTACTTGCATGTGCTAGTGGCGAGATGTTTGGTCTAGGAAATGCTCAGCTTCCTATGCCTCCTATGCTAATGTTTGATAGGATAATTTCAATTAATGATAATGGCGGTCAATATAATAAAGGCCAAATTATTGCTGAGTTGGATGTAAATAATGATCTCTGGTTTTTTGATTGTCACTTTCAAGGAGACCCAGTAATGCCTGGATGTTTAGGGCTTGATGCTATGTGGCAATTAGTTGGATTTTACCTTGGCTGGAGGGGCGGAGAAGGAAAGGGAAGGGCTTTAGGTGCTGGAGAGGTTAAGTTTTCAGGCCAAGTTCTACCAAAATCTACTAAAGTTACCTATATAATTGATTTAAAAAGAGTTATTATTAGAAAATTAGTAATGGGTATTGCTGATGCAAAAATGCTTGTTGATGATAGAGAGGTTTATGAAGCAAAAGACCTAAAGGTCGGATTATTTACTAATACAGATAATTTTTAAAAGGAAAATATACTTGAAAAGAGTCGTTATAACAGGATTGGGAATTGTTTCAAGCATCGGCAACAATTGCGATGAGGTAAGAGCAAGCCTTCAGAATTCAAAATCTGGAATTAAATTTCAACCAAAATATCAGGAGAAAGGGCTTCGAAGTCAGGTTGCAGGCTCAGTTAACATTAATGCTGAAGAGTTAATAGACCGAAAACTTTTCAGATTTATGGCTAAAGGTCATGCTTACGCATGGATAGCTTTACAAGAAGCAATTTCTGATTCAAGCCTGTCTGAAGATATGGTTTCAAATCCGAGAACAGGAATTATTGTTGGCACTGGTGGCACATCAACTGAAAGTATGTTGGCAGGAACAAACATTTTACAAGAAAAAGGTATTAGACGAGTTGGACCTTATATGGTTACCAAGACTATGTCGAGCGGTGTAGTAGCTGCATTAGCTACTGGGGCAAAAATCAAAGGAATAAATTATGGCATCAGTTCAGCTTGCTCAACAAGTGCTCACTGCATAGGTAACGCTTATGAACAAATCCAATTAGGTAAACAAGATATTATTTTTGCCGGTGGCGCAGAGGAAGAGCATTGGACTATGAGTTATCTGTTTGATGCAATGGGAGCAATGTCGTCTAAATATAATGACTGTCCAGAAAAAGCATCACGTGCATTTGATGCGGAACGAGATGGGTTTGTTATAGCCGGAGGTGGTGGAATTTTGGTGGTGGAAGATTACGATCATGCGGTAAAGAGAGGTGCGAAAATTTATGCAGAGATTGTAGGTTATGGAGCAACTTCAGATGGGTTCGATATGGTTGCCCCCAGTGGTGAGGGAGCTGAAAGATGTATGAAGGTTGCCTTAAAAGAAAATAATATTGACTCTGTAGATTATATTAACGCTCATGGGACAAGCACTCCAGTGGGAGATACTAAAGAATTAGAAGCAATTAAGAGGGTTTTTGGAGGCAAGGATTTTGGAGATATTCCTTATATTGGTTCAACAAAATCTCTTCATGGTCATGCATTAGGTGCCGCTGGGGTAAATGAAGCGATATGTAGCTTAATAATGTTAGATAATAATTTTTTGGCACCATCAGTAAATATAGATCAATTAGATCCAGCTGCTAAGGGAGTAAAGATTATTCAAGAAAAAATAGAAAAAAAACTTACAACTGTTATGTCAAATAGCTTTGGGTTTGGTGGAACTAATGCGACTTTAATTTTTTCTAAAAAAAATCTTTAACATTAGTAAAAAAGTTATTTATTGCCATAGTAGTTCTATTAAATATCTTATTAAACACTCTGTTTAATTTTTAAAATATTTAAAAAAAAAATCAATTAACTATGTAAATTTTCAAAGTTATTTCAATCGTTTCGTTGGCTTAATTCTTAATTGAAAGGTAAGATAACACATTAATTTTTAATATTTTTAAAAGATAATATTTTGACTTCAGTTCTTAAATCTACAAAATTAGATAGCGTTTGTTATGACATTCGAGGTCCTGTTTTAGCTCATGCTAAACAAATGGAGGAAGAGGGTCACAATATAATAAAGCTAAATATAGGCAATCCAGCAGAGTTTGGGTTTGAAGCCCCTGATGAAATTACGCAAGATGTTATTCGAAATATTAATAAATCTTCTGGATACACAGAAAGCTATGGCCTTTTTGAGCCAAGAAAAGCTGTCATGCATTACACGCAGCAAAAATCAATTAAGAATGTTGATGTAGACGATATTATTTTGGGAAATGGAGTTTCAGAATTAATAGTTATGGCTATGCAGGGGCTTATTAATAATGACGATGAAGTTCTTATACCTAAACCTGACTATCCATTATGGACTGCTGCAGTTACTCTTGCAGGAGGAAAACCTGTTCACTATACCTGCGATGAAGCTGCAAATTGGTTTCCTGATCTTAGTGATATTAAGAGTAAAGTTACACCAAAAACACGTGCAATATTAATTATAAATCCAAATAATCCTACTGGAGCACTATATTCTGATGAGTTATTAGAGCAAGTAATTGATGTAGCAAGAGCTAATAATCTGATTATATTTGCTGATGAAATATATGATAAAGTTTTATACGATGAAAACAAACATACATCAATTGCATCATTAGCAGATGATATCTTATTTGTAACATTAAATGGTTTGTCGAAAAATTATCGTGCCTGTGGTTATAGAGCTGGATGGTTGGTTTTATCTGGTAACAAAGCAATTGGCAAAGATTATTTGGAAGGCCTAAATATTTTAGCATCGATGCGTTTATGCGCAAATGTTCCTGGACAGCTAGCTATTCAAACTGCATTAGGCGGTTACCAAAGTATAAATGATTTGGTTTCCTCAACAGGTCGTTTATTTAAACAAAGAGAATTAGCTTATGAAATGATAAGTAGTATTCCAGGTGTAACCTGTGTAAAACCAGCTGCGGCCATGTATTTATTCTTTAAGCTTGACCCAAAAATATATCCAATAAAAGATGATCAAGAATTTATTCTTGATGTATTAAAGAGGAAGAAGGTGCTAATGGTTCAAGGCAGTGGCTTTAATTGGCATGATCATAATCATTTTCGTATAGTGTTTCTTCCAAATGAAGATGAATTAAAAGAGGCGATTAATAGGTTCTCTGAATATTTAACAGATTATAGAAAGTAAAATATGCAAAATAAAATAAATGTTGGTTTAATTGGTGCTGGAACTGTAGGTGGTGGCACGTATAAAATATTAAAAGAGAATTCTTCCGAAATTTTACGGAAAACTGGGAAAGATATTGTTGTTTCCGCTTTGGCTGAAAAAGATATTAAAAGAGCAGAGGCAATTGTAGATGATGAAACTAAAATTTATGAAGACGCTTTTGATTTGGTTAGAGACAAAAATATTCATATAGTGGTGGAGCTAATAGGCGGGACTGGAATTTCAAAAGATTTGGTTGAGGAAGCAATTAAAAACAGTAAACATATTGTTACTGCGAACAAAGCATTAATTGCAATGCATGGAGAGGAATTGGTAAGCTTAGCCAATCATCACAATGTAAATTTGTGCTATGAGGCTGCAGTTGCAGGTGGAATACCAATTATTAAATCAATTAGAGAGGGTTTAACTGCAAATAAAATCGAATGGGTTGCTGGTATATTGAATGGAACCACAAATTATATTCTTACAGAAATGAAAGAAAATAATTTGACATTTGATGTAGCACTCAAACAGGCTCAAGAGCTTGGGTTTGCAGAAGCAGATCCAACATTTGATATTGAAGGTGTTGATGCTGCTCATAAAATTACAATTTTAGCTTCAATAGCGTTTGGAGTTCCTATAAATTTCGACGCGGTTTATATGGAAGGTATTAGCAATTTAGCTCAAAAGGATATTATTTATGCTGAAGAACTTGGTTACAAGATTAAATTATTAGGCATAACAAAGTGTATAAATAATGAACTGGAGCTAAGGGTTCATCCAACATTAATTCCAGAAAAGAGGTTGGTTGCAAATGTTGATGGGGCTATGAATGCGGTTTTAGTTCAGGGTAATATGGTTGGACCTACACTTTATTATGGTGCTGGAGCAGGATCAGAGCCTACAGCCAGTGCAGTTGTGGCAGATATAATTGATTTAGCTAGAAATATAGAAACAAATAACTCAATACCAATTCCTATTCTTGGATTCATTAAAGATGAAATTAAGTCAAAGAAAATTCTTTCTATCGAGGAAATAACCTCTGATTTTTATTTAAGGCTTACAATGAAAAAAGAGTCAGGAGTGCTAGCAAAGATAACCCAAGTTTTTGCTCAATATTCGATATCTATAGATACAATGATTCAAAAAGAAACCCAAGTTGATGATGATTTGGTAGATATTATTTTAGTAACATCTAGTATGCTAGAGAAACAAATGAATAAGATAATTAACGAAATTGAAATAATGTCTGAGAATAAAAATAAAGTAGTCAAACTTAGAGTTGAACAATTAAATAAATAGTTAAAATATGAAGTATATTTCTACACGGGGAAAATCACCAGAATTAAATTTTTGTGACGTTTTGTTAGGTGGCCTTGCACCAGATGGCGGTTTATATCTTCCAAAAAGTTATCCAAAGTTCACAAAAAATGATTTAAATCTTATGAGATCAATGTCCTACCAGGATCTGGCATTTTCTATTTTTGAGAAATTTATTAATGACGTTCCTGATGATGATTTACGTGAGATTATAAATAAAACATATACCGCAGATGTATTTGGATATAATCGAGCTAATCAGAGTCCTGAGGATATAACCCCAACGCTTAAACTTAAGGATAATCTTTATTTATTATCTCTTTCAAACGGACCTACACTAGCTTTTAAAGATATTGCAATGCAATTTTTAGGACACATATTTGAATATGTCTTAGCTAAAGAAAATAAAACATTAAATATTTTAGGCGCTACATCTGGAGATACTGGTCCTGCAGCAGAATATGCAATGAAGGGTAAAAAAGGTATTAATGTATTTATGCTTTCCCCTCATGGCACAATGAGTCCATTCCAGGCCGCTCAAATGTTTAGCTTAGCTGACGAAAATATTTATAATATTGCAATTAAGGGGGTATTTGATGATTGTCAGGATATTGTGAAAGCAGTTTCAAATGATCTGCAGTTTAAAAAAGATAATAATATTGGCGCTGTAAACTCAATTAATTGGGGAAGAATCCTGGCTCAGATTGTATATTACTTTAAAGGATACTTGGCGGTGACTAAAGATAGCTCTGAAGAAGTAGACTTTACTGTACCAACAGGAAATTTTGGAAATATTTGTGCTGGCCACATTGCAAGAATGATGGGCTTACCTGTGAGACATTTAGTTGTTGCTACTAATGAAAATGATGTTCTTGATGAGTTCTTTCAAACCGGGAAGTATCATCCAAGAACCTCTGAAAATACATTTCAAACTTCAAGTCCATCGATGGATATTTCAAAAGCATCTAATTTTGAAAGATTTATTTTTGATTTAATAGGTAGAGACGCCTTATCCTTGAGAAGATATTGGAAACAAATAGATAATGGCGGGTCTTTCCAGCTTGATAAGGAAAATATAGATAAAATTTCTACATTCGGTTTTATATCTTCCTCGAGTAAGCATGAAAATAGAATTAGGTTAATTAAAAATTTTCATGACGAATATGATGTCATTATTGATACACATACGGCGGATGGTATTAAAGCCTCCCTCGATCATTTATCAAAAGATACTCCAATGTTAGTTTTAGAAACCGCATTACCAACTAAGTTTGAAAAGTCTGTTTATGAAGCAATTGGTAAAAAACCAAATAGACCTGATGCGTTAGTCAATTTAGAAAAAATGAATCAGAGATTTGAAGTTTTTGACAATAGCACTTCATTAGTGAAAAATTATATTTTGGCAAAAAAATAATATGAAACAATACTTAGATCTTTTGAGCTATGTAAAAACTAACGGGATTAAAAAAAAAGATAGGACTGGTACAGGGACTCTGTCAACCTTCGGATATCAGATGAGATTTGATTTAGAAAGTGGATTTCCTTTATTAACCACCAAAAAAATACATCTGAAATCTGTAATCCATGAGTTACTTTGGTTCCTAACAGGTAACACTAATATTAAATACCTAAAAGATAATGGTGTTTCTATATGGGACGAATGGGCAGATAAAAATGGTAATTTGGGACCTGTTTATGGCTCACAGTGGAGAACTTGGCCTACTTCTGATGGGAAATCTATTGATCAGATAAAGAATTTGATTGAGGGCATAAAGAAAAATCCTGATTCTAGAAGGTTGATTGTATCCGCGTGGAATGTCTCAGAAATTGACAACATGAAATTACCTCCATGTCATGCTTTCTTTCAATTCTATATCGCTAATAATAAGTTATCATGTCAGCTATACCAAAGAAGTGCTGACATATTCTTAGGAGTTCCTTTTAATATTGCTTCTTATGCACTTTTAACTAAAATGATTGCTCAGGTCTGTAACTTAAAGTGTGGTGATTTCGTTCATACTCTAGGTGATGCACATATATATTTAAACCATATGGTACAAGTAAATGAACAGTTAAGTAGGATCCCTAAAATTCTTCCTGAAATCAATATAAATCCTTTAATTAAAGATATTTTTGAATTCAAGTATGAGGACTTTGAGTTAATTAATTATAATCCAGATCCATTAATCAAGGCTCCTATAGCAGTATGAGTAGAAAGATATCAATTATTGTAGCAATGTCTAGTAATTCTGTAATTGGTATAAATAACCAATTACCATGGAATATTTCTGAAGATCTTAAAAATTTTAAAAAAACTACCTTAAATCATTGTGTAATTATGGGAAGAAAAACATATGATTCAATTGGTAAGCCATTAAAAGATCGAAGAAATATAGTAATTAGTAGAGATGAGTCATTATTAATTAATGGAGTAGAGGTCGTAAATTCATTGGAACAAGCAATTTCTATAGTTGATGAATTATCTGAAATATTTATAATTGGAGGCGAACAAATTTATTCATTATCTTTGCCTTTAGCTACACATTTGTATATAACAAAAGTAAACAGCAACTTCAAAGGAGATGCTTTTTTTCCAGACTACAATCAGCAGGAATGGGAAGAGGTAGCTCGAGAAGATTTAGTGTCAAAAAGTAGGTTAAAATTTTCTTTTTTACAGTTTGAGAAAAAAAAATAGTAACAAAACTAATGTCTTAGAATTAAGCTTGTCTTGTCAGGTAAGTTACTTTAATTTTTTTTGGCGAAAAATATTTATTGACTACAGTTTTCGCTATTTCAATATTAAAATTCTTACAACTAAATATGTCAATATAAAAATCACCATTCTTATCCACAAAATGGCCAGTAATTGATGATGTTTCAATTAATTGAACAAGACTGTATCCAGCAGCATCATCATTATGCGTTGCGAAGTGTTTAATATTTGGCTTACCTGAGGCAATCATGTCTATTTTTTTTACTAACTCTTGAACAAAACTCTTAATAGAATCAGCTGATTTTACTTTTTCTAACTCACCATTTTTACAATCTAGAATGAGATGATAGCCCCAGTATTCCATTACAAATACTCCTTAAATAAAAAAAATTGAAACGGAATTATATTAGAAATTTTTATATTTTGGTAATTTATTCTTGGGCATTATATTTTAGGAAGAGTAACTCCGCTTTGTCCTTGATACTTACCACCTCGATCTTTATAAGATGTTTCACAATCTTCATCAGACTCAAAGAATAAAACTTGAGCACAACCTTCCCCAGCATATATTTTGGCTGGAAGTGGAGTTGTGTTACTGAACTCTAATGTTACATACCCTTCCCATTCTGGCTCAAATGGGGTTACATTTACGATAATTCCACATCGAGCATACGTCGATTTGCCAACACATATTGTTAGGACATTTCTAGGTATTTTAAAAAACTCAACTGTTCTTGCTAAAGCAAATGAGTTAGGAGGTATTATGCAATGATCGCCATTAAATTCTACAAATGACTTTGGATCAAATGACTTTGGATCAACTATGGTGCTATTTATATTTGTGAAAACTCTAAATTCTGGAGCGCATCTAATATCATATCCATAACTTGATGTACCGTATGAGACAATCTTCTCACCTTCTTTTTCACGAATCATTTTAGGCTCAAATGGAGTTATCATTTCCTGTTCTTTAGCCATTTTTCTTATCCATTTATCTGATTTTATAGTCATTAATTTCCTTTTCGCCAAAATTGAGTTTTATTCTCAAAAATTATTTCTGATGCTGATGGGTCATCTGTTCCTGCAGTATACTGATGTATTCTTTTTTTATCTTTCGTCCATAAATCAATTATTGGGTCAACAAGAGCCCATGCTGCTTTAACCTCATCAATGTGCAGAAATCTTGATTGGTTACCTTGCAATAAATCAAGCATTAATGTTTCATAAGCATCAATTTTTTCATCTTGGTCTAACCTCGTTATACCTTCTAATTTTGTAGTCCTTAAATCAACTTCATTCAGACTTGGTACTTTTGTTTGAATCTCAAAATACGTACTTTCCTTTGGTTGTATGCTAAATACTAACCAATTATTTTTGTCAGAAACTTCATTATTATCATTTTTAAATTTTACTGATATAAAAGTACCACTTCTATCTAATCGTTTTGCTGTCCTTAAATATATTGGAGTTCCTTTCCATCTAGGATTATCAATAAATAATTTTAAAGCCGCATATGTTTCTACAACACTCTCACTGTTTTCTAATTCTTCAAGATAGCCCTTAACTTTACCTTCTTTTTCAATTATTCCAGATTTGTATTGCGCTCTAAAAGCATATTTTTCAATTCTATCAATTGGTATTGATTTAATTGATGTAAGTAATTTTATTTTTTCTATCCTAATATCATCAGGTGATAATGTTTTGGGTTTCTCCATTGTAGTAAGAGCTAGCATTTGTAAAAGATGACTTTGTATCATATCTCTTAGTGCTCCGGTAGCATCATAAAATTGAGTACGCTCACCAACACCTAAAGTTTCATGATTAGTTATTTGAATATGATCAATATGATTATTATTCCAAATATTTTCAAAAATTTTATTTGAGAATCTAGTCCAAAGAATATTTTGTAACGATGATTTTCCTAAGTAATGATCTATTCTATATATTTGAGTTTCTTTTAAATGCTTAGATATTGATTCTTGCAATTTAACTGCACTTTTTAGGTCAGTTCCAAAAGGTTTTTCAATTAGTACTCTTCTCCAGTTTTTATCCTCATTTAGTAAATTTTCTTCAGCGAGTTGATCTACAATTTTAGAAAAATCTGATGGTCTTACCGATAAAAAGAATGCAAAGTTTTTTGGAAACTTAGAGTCATTTAAAAGTAAATTTGAGAATTTTTTAAATGCATCAGGATCATCTGGTAATGTTGCATGATAAATATTTCTCTTTATAAAACGATTAAAAACTTTTGCATCATAATTTTTGCCAAATTTTTTATTAAGCATATCTTTTATTTCATTTTCCCATTCTTTTTGAGATACGCTTTGTCTTCCAACGGATACAATTTTCATTTCATCAGAAAGCATTCCTGATTCATCAAGATGAAATAATCCAGGTAATAGCTTGATACGAGATAAATTACCCCTCGCACCAAATAAAACTAAAGTTGAGTTATCAGCCATTTATTATCCTATCCTTTCTTTTTCATAACGTGACCACCAAATGCATTTCTCATAATCGAAAGTATTTTATATCCATATCCTTTAGATTTTTCTTGACTCCTAAATCTTACCTGAAGTGCCTGAGTTAAAACTGGAGCAGGTATGCCTTGTTCAATTGCTTCAACAGCCGTCCACCTACCTTCACCTGAGTCTGCAACAAATGGCTCTATCTTGTCTAAATCTTGATCACCTTTAAGTGCTTCAGCTGTCAAATCTAGTAACCAGCTTCTAACAACAGATCCATGCCTCCACAGTTCAGTAACCTCGGCTATATCAATTGCATACTCTTTTCTACCTTTTAAAAGCTCAAGTCCTTCAGCAAAAGATTCCATCATCCCGTACTCTATTCCATTATGAATCATTTTAGTGAAGTGACCTGAACCAACAGGTCCGACGTGGAGCCAGCCAGTTTGTGGAGTTGGAGCTAGTGCCCTTAATATAGGCTCAACTGCTTTAGCTACCTCATGTGAAGCTCCTACCATCAGGCAATACCCATTATCTAAACCCCATACACCACCAGAAGTTCCACAGTCCATAAAACCAATGTCATATTCTTCGAGCATACTTCCCATTTTAACGCTTTGTTTAAAATTTGAGTTACCTCCATCAACTATGATGTCTCCTTTATTCAGCATTGGAATTAGGTCAGCAATTTGGTTTTTTGTAATTTCGCCTGCAGGCAACATCATCCATACTATTTTTTGACCTTCTAATTTTGATATAGCTTCTTTAACTGATGATGAAGGAATTAATGTTTCTGTTTTTTCTAAATTAGATACGACTTCTTGACTGGTATCATAACCAACAACCTCATGACCATTTCTTATTAGTCTGCTAGCCATATTGCCACCCATCTTTCCTAGTCCTAGCATTGCTATTTTCATAATTTTTCCTTTGATGTAGGTTAAAAATTTGTTAATCTTTTGGATTAATTTTTGTTGTAGAACTTTAGAGATGAATTATAGCAAATACCAAGCATCACTTATAATTTACTTTAGTATGTTTTTTAATAAAATAAAGGTTTTTTTATGAACTTAGAAATCAATCAATCAATCTCTTTTTTGAATAAGCAAGCACTCGAGGAAGCTGCTGTAAAAATAATTACAGAATGTGCTAAAAAGTCAATCTCTGCTCATGGAGAATTTTCAATTGTTCTTGCTGGCGGCTCAACACCAAAAGGAGTTTATTCTCTTCTTTCAAGGCAAGATTGTGACTGGAATAATTGGTTTATATATTATGGTGATGAAAGATGTGTTTCAAAAGATAACCACGATAGAAATAGCCTAATGGCTGAATCAGTATGGCTTAATTCAGGAGATATACCAAACAGCAATATTTTTACAATACCGGCTGAACTTGGGCCGAACGAGGGCGCTGATGTTTACGATAAATTACTGGAAAACAAAAAACCTTTTGATTTAGTTCTTCTTGGACTTGGGGATGACGGTCATATTGCAAGTTTATTTCCGGGCAAAAATTATGAAGATTCTAAGCAAGCGGTTCCAGTTTATGATGCACCAAAAAAACCTAAAAATAGAGTTTCATTGACAATTTCAAGAATAAATAATACCAATAAAATTATGTTTCTTGTGGTTGGTAAAAATAAATTAACTGCTCTTGAGGCTATGAAATCTGGTAAGAATGAAATTATTAATAGGCTCAAACCAATAGAAAATACAATAACTCTATGTTCAGAGTTAAATTAACTAGCTTTTTTGAATAACTATATTTGGAAATTTATTAGTATAATCTTCTGATAATTTTGCGATTTTTAGTGCAGCCTTAATTGCTATTAATTTATATGTTTTAGAAATCTTACTATTTGAATCTTTAGCTACAGATGGAACCCCGTTATCTAAATTTTCACGGATACTTATATCTAATGGTAAACTTCCTAGGAGTTCACAGTCATAATCTGCGCTCATTTTTTGCCCTCCCTTTTCTCCAAAAATATGCTCTTCGTGCCCACATTCTGAACATAAGTGTGTTGCCATATTTTCGACTATTCCAATTATTGGTATATTAACTTTATCAAACATCTTTAGACCTCTTCTGGCATCTAAGAGAGCAATATCTTGCGGAGTTGTTACAATAATTGAGCCAGTAACTGGAATTTTTTGTGCAAGTGTTAGCTGAATATCTCCCGTTCCAGGTGGAAGATCAATTATTAGATAATCTAAGCTATCCCACTGTGTATTTCTTAATAGTTGTTCAAGGTAGGAGGTCGCGATTGGACCTCGCCAAACCATGGGAGTTTCTTGGTCAACTAAAAAACCAATCGACATAACTTGAATTTTATGAGCCATAATCGGTTGCATAGATTTTCCATCCTTACTTTTAGGCTTTTCGTGAACGCCAAGCATCAACGGTTGGCTCGGACCATATATATCTGCATCTAGAATTCCAACATTAGCTCCTTCATCAGATAGCGCTAGTGCTAAATTCACTGCTGTCGAAGACTTACCTACACCCCCTTTACCAGAGGCAATTGCAATAATATTTTTTACATTACTTAAGTGATTAATTCCTTGTTGAGCTTTATGCGTTAGAATTTTATTTTTTATGGTCACCGAAACTTTCAAGCCAGTTAACTTAAAAAGGCCTTCGGAAATTATTTTAGAATACAATTCATTAAAACTTTTTGATGGATAATTTAATTCAATTGATAGCTTAATATCATTCTCAATATTTATTTCTTTAATATTTTTTTTTGAAATAAATTTTTGATTTGTATCAGGATGAATTAGATTAAGTAAGTAATTTTCTATTTTATTTTTCATAATTTAAACTTTTTTCTTTTTTATATAACTGATATAAATCTGGTAGTTTGATAGAATGATACATTAAATTAACATAATAATTTTTTAGGTTGTACATGCGAAAAATTCTTGTCACATCTGCCCTACCATATGCTAATGGAAGTATACACCTAGGCCACCTTGTAGAATATATTCAAACTGATATTTGGGTTAGATATCAAAGAATGATTGGCTCTGAAGTTTATTATATATGTGCAGATGACACACATGGTACCCCTGTGATGCTCAGAGCTGAAAAAGAGAATATATCTCCTGAACAACTAGTTAAAAATGTTCATAAGGAACACTCAAAAGATTTTTTAGATTTCAATGTTTCATTTAATCACTTTCATTCCACTCACTCTAGTGAAAATAAAAATCTTTCTGAAATTATTTATAAATCTTTGGTAGGTAATAATAAGATATTAAAAAAAGAAATTGAGCAGTTTTATGACACAGAAAAGAAAATGTTTCTTCCAGATCGTTTTATTATAGGTGACTGCCCCAAGTGTGAAGCAAAAGAACAGTACGGAGACGGGTGTGAAAAATGTGGAGCAATTTATAATCCAACTGATTTAAAAAATCCTATATCTGCACTAAGTCGTACTAAACCTGAGAGAAAAGAAACTGATCATTATTTTTTTAAACTTTCTGAATGTAGTGACTTTTTGGAAAAATGGACTACTTCAGGCGTCCTTCAGTTAGAGGCTAGTAATAAACTAAAAGAATGGTTTAAATCAGGCCTGGAAGATTGGGATATATCAAGAGACGCTCCATATTTTGGTTTTGAGATACCCGATGCTCCTGGAAAGTTTTTTTATGTATGGCTTGATGCACCAATCGGATACATGGCAAGCTTTAAAAAATTTGCAGATGATAATGCATTATCTTTTGTAAAGTTTTGGGGTAAGGATAGTGAGGTTGAGTTGATTCATTTTATCGGAAAAGATATTTTATATTTCCATGCATTGTTTTGGCCAGCCATTTTAGAGTATTCCAATTATAGAAAACCATCAAAAATATTTGCTCACGGATTTTTAACTGTAAATGGAGAAAAAATGTCTAAATCAAGAGGGACATTTATTACTGCTAGAAGTTATCTTGATGAGATTAAAAATACAGATTACTTGAGATATTATTATGCTTCAAAGTTAAGTGAATCTATGGAAGATATTGATTTAAATCTTGATGACTTTATCAGTAAAGTTAACAGTGATCTTGTTGGTAAGTTTATTAACATTCCTAGTAGAACTTCAGGTTTTTTATCTAAGTACTTTGAAAATAAATTGACCGATAAATCCATTATAAGTAAAGAAAATGGTATTGATATACTTGATAAAATTCTTCAATCAGAAAGTAAAATTATTGAGTTTTATGAGAAAAGACAATTTAGTAAGCTCATTAGGTATGTGATGTCACATATCGAAGAACTAAATGAGTTTATTAATCACAAAGCTCCATGGATTATGGCCAAAGAAGATAATCAAAACGTAATAAACTCTGATTTACATCAAGTCTGCTCATTATGTATTAAGTCTTTTAGAGCTTTAAGTATATATTTAACTCCAATAGTTCCTGAGTTAAGCTCAAATATTTCAAGTTTTTTTGAGGAAGAAGCTTACATTTCTTTTAGAAGGGCTCATCAAGATGTTTTAGGTATTAATAACTATAAGCATTTGTTGAAACGACTTGAGAAGGACGATGTAGATTCTATGGTTTCTGTTAATTTAAATAATTAGTTGTTAATACCTTCTATAATGTCATGTAATCTTTCTTCTGGATTTTTTGAAGATGTTATTGGTCTACCAATTATCAAAATATCTGATCCAGATTCAATAGCACTTTGTGGTGAGGATATTCTTTTTTGATCGTCAGTCGCGATTTTTTCCAAACGTATTCCAGGAGTAACAAATAAGAAATTCTCTGGAAGTAAATGTCTCATACTTTTTATGTCAATTGCAGAGCAGACTATTCCATCAAGACCAGATTTAGCTGCGTTTATCGACAATTTTGAGATCTGTTCTTCTACCGACTGGGTGATTCCAATCTCATGTAAATTTTTTTGATTATGACTTGTAAGTATTGTAACGGCAATTATTTTAGTGTTACTTTTAGATGAGTTCACTCCTTCTTTAGCAGCTTTCATCATTTCTATTCCACCTAATGCGTGTACATTTAAAATGGATACACCAAGTTCAGCAGCAGCATAACAAGCTCTATTTACAGTATTTGGTATGTCATGGAACTTTAAATCTAAGAATACTTTAAATCCTAGGTCTTGCACCCATCTTACAATTTGTGGCCCGCCTATTGTAAATAATTCTTTTCCAATTTTAATTCCACATAAGTTAGGTTTAAATTTCTTAATTAATAACTTTGCTTCTTCTTCAGAGCCAGTATCAATACCCACATAAATTTCTATTTTTTTTCTCATTATTACTTAATTCTCAAGGATTATATCAATTGGCTCAGATGGAAGTGATTCCCAAGCATTACATGCTGGGCATTGCCAATGAAATTGTTTTGCTTTAAACCCACATTCTTTGCAAGCGTAAAACCTCCTATCACCAATCGAATTTTTTATTGTTTGCTGGATAAGTTCCACATTTTCGATTTCATTTTTTTTATCAATCGCATGTGCTTGAAATAATTGATCAAGTGCTTGTAAACTAGGTCTTTGTATTAATTCGTTACGTGCTATGTCTCTAGCTTGATTCACTCCTTCGTTTTTAAGTACAGATGAATAAAGTGTATTTAGCAGTGTTTTTAGTTTATAGAGATCATAATATCTGGCTAAAACAGATAAACCATCATTCGTTTCTCCCTCCAACTGATAAGTATTCATTAGTTTTAACCCAACTAGACCTAAATACTCTGGTTGCTGAAATTCAATCTTTTTCCAATAAACTATTGCTTCACTATTTAGTTTTTCTTCTAAAGCAATATCACCTAAAAGGATATTTGCTCTCACACAGTTTTTTGATTCTTCTAATGCTTTTTGTAATGATTTTTTTGCTTGCTCATACTTTTTATTCATAACATAAGAGGTCGCTACTTCACAGTGATAATGACTAATCGCGACTCTAAAAGAAACCCCAGAGTTTTTTTCTAACTCTGAGGCTGTATTGATGGCTTTATTCCACTCCCGCTCTCTTACATATATTTCTATTAACGTATTAAGAGCAAATTGGTAGTATCTTTCACTCTTAAGAGTTAAAAGTATTTCTTCAGATCTACCGTATAATCCAGCCTTAAAATAGTCTTGTGCAAGTTCAGCATTGACAGATTCTGTTTGTAGTTTAGTTAACTCTCTTTTTTGTATAAGACCAATATGTAAATTAATTGCTTTATCAATTTGGCCAGTTTTTCTTAGTAATGAACCTAGAACGAAGTGTAACTCTATTGAATCCTTTTTAATTTTAACTGCTTGTTCGAAACACTCTACTGCTTTTTCATATTCATTATCAATTATTAGGTTAAGCCCTTTGAAGTAAGCAGTAGGTAGGTCTGTGCTTTCAGATATGATTTGCCTGATATCTATTCTTGCAGCAATCCATCCAACAAGAAAGAAAAAAGGTACTACTAATAACCACCAAAATTCAAATTCAACCATAATTTTTTTTAATAAAAAAAGGCATATTCCTATTTATAAGAATATGCCTTTTATAGAATATATGTATATTATTTATCAACCCTAGCCCTAAGTTCTTTGCCTGCTTTAAAGTGTGGTACATTCTTTGCTGGAACATTCACCTTATCTCCAGTCTTAGGGTTTCTTCCAACACGAGGTGGACGAAAGTTCAGGCTAAAACTTCCAAATCCTCTTATTTCTATCCTATCACCATTCGATAATGACTTACTCATTAAATCAATTATAGCTTTTACAGACATTTCAGCATCTTTATGAACTAGCTGTGAAAAGCGAGCTGCTAAAAGATTAATTAATTTAGATTTAGTCATTTTTTTTGATCATCAAGTTTAGCTTGCAAGAGGGCTCCTAAGCTAGTAGTACCAGCATTTTCAGGAGCGTCAGTTTTTTTATCTTTACTTTTTGCTTCTTTTTTTGGCTCAGCTTCACTTTTACTTTCTTTGACTATTAAATCTTTTTCTTTTGGATTTGGGTCGTCGGTAAGTTGCTTTATGCCAAGAGATATTCTTTCTTTGCTAACATCTATAGAAATAATGAGTGATTCGACTTCATCACCCTTTTTGTAATTTTTTACAGCTTCATCTCCACTATCTGTCCATGATATGTCAGACAAATGGATTAAACCATCAATTCCACCTTCTAGGCCAATAAAAATACCGAAATCAGTTATTGACTTAATATTACCTTTTATTTTACTACCTTCTTTATTGTTATCAGAAAATTCATTCCACGGATTTTCTATACATTGTTTCATTCCAAGGGAAAGTCTTCTTCTATCTTCATCAACCTCTAAAATCATTACCTCAACTTCATCACCTAATTGAACAGCCTTGCTTGGATGAATATTTTTATTTGTCCAATCCATTTCTGAAACATGAACAAGTCCCTCAATTCCACTTTCAATTTCAATGAAAGCTCCATAATCAGTAAGATTGGAAACTTTACCAAAAATTCTTGTTTTAGCCGGATACCTTCTAACTAAACCGACCCACGGATCCTCATCAAGTTGCTTAAGCCCAAGTGAGACTCTATTTTTTTCTTGATCAAACTTAAGGACCCTTGATTCAATTTCATCACCAACACTTAGAAGTTCTGATGGATGTTTAATTCTTTTCCATGCTAAATCAGTAATGTGAAGCAACCCGTCAATGCCTCCTAAGTCTACAAATGCACCATAGTCTGTTATGTTTTTTATAATACCTTTAACAACTGAACCTTCTGTTAATGTTTCAAGAACTGCTCCACGATCAGTACCTTGCTGCTCTTCTAAAACAGCTTTTCTAGAAACTACAACATTATTTCTTTTTTTATCAATTTTAATTATTTTTAGTTCACATTCTTTATTTTCAAATGGAGCTGTATCCTTAACCGGCCTAATATCAACTAATGAGCCAGGCAAAAATGCCATGATTCCATTAACAGTTACCCTTAATCCACCTTTCACGCGACTACTAATATAGCCTTTTACTATAGAACCATCTTCCATCGCTTCTTCAAGATCAGTCCATGCTTGCATTTGTTTAGCTTTAACTCTTGATAAGAGTGTTGAGCCGTAACCATCTTCAATTTTTTCAATAGCAACTTTTACATGATCGCCTAGGCTAACTTCTATATCACCTTTAGCATCAAGAAATTCTTCCGTTTTTATTATGCTTTCAGACTTAAGGCCAGCATTCACAATTACAAAGTCATTTTCTACTGATATAACCTCAGCACTAATAATTTCACCTTGTCTCATTTCTTTTTGAGCCATACTTTCTTCAAAAAGTGCCTCGAAGCTTTCTGTTACTAAATTTGTTTTTTCTGTTGTTGCCATTGATTTTTATGCCTTAATCATTAATCCCAACTAGCGATGGGTTTGTTTATATAAACTGATGACTGGAGTCAATCAGAACCTAATTTATTCTTTATAATATGCAGAATTTTCTCAACCGTTTCCTTTATACTAAGCTTATCTGTTTCTAAAACATAAGCATTATCCGAAATAACAAGTGGTGAAATAGGTCTACCTCTATCTCTACTATCTCTTAACTTTATTTGTTCGGTAATGTGTGCGAGATTAACACCCTTTTCCTTTAATATCAACTGTTTAAATCTTCTGCTAGCCCTTTCTTCAACACTCGCATTTAAGAATATTTTTATTTTCGCTTCAGGGAAAACTACCGAACTCATATCCCTTCCTTCCGCTACAAGCCCAGGGTGCCTAAAGAAACTTTTTTGAAATTCTAAGACTGAAGCCCTTAGTGAAGAATGAATAGCAATTTTAGAGGCGAATATACTTATTTCTTCTGTTCTAATTTTGTCTGTTACATCATTATTATTTAAAAAAGCTTTATCTTTTATAAATTTAATCTGATTTTTTTTTGAAATCTGCTTAAGATTAATTTCATCTTCAGGCGGAATATTATTTATTAGTGCAGCATAAGCAATTAATCGATATACAGCTCCAGAGTCAAGATAATGAAACCCTAATTTTTCACTAATCAACTTTGCAACTGTACCTTTTCCTGATCCAGCTGGCCCGTCAATTGCAACTACGAATGCTTTTTTATTTTTTTTAATTGATGACACTTTCAAAGTCTTTAAAAAATTCAGGGTATGTTTTATTAACGCACTTTGGATCAAGAATTGTTATTTCTTTATTAGCTAAACTTATAAGAGAAAAGCACATTGCTATTCTGTGATCATCATAGGTATCTATTTCAACACCATTGATTATTTCTTTAGGAGGTTTTATTGTAATTGAACTATCAGTGCTTGATACACTGGCACCAAGTTTACTTAGTTCATTCTCCATTGCTTTTATTCTGTCTGTCTCTTTAACGCGCCAACTTTTAATATTAGTTAAAGTTGTTGTTCCACTCGAAAACATCGCTAGAATCGCAAGTGTCATCGCCGCATCCGGTATTTCTTTACAATCAATAGTCATACCCTTAAGTGATTGATTGCTTGATACTTTAATAGATTTATCAAGGTACTCGACATTAGCTCCCATTAAAGATAAAACATCTAAGAACTTTAAGTCACCTTGGATACTTGATTTATTAATACCCATAACTTCTATTGAACCACTTATTGCCCCAGCGGCAAAAAAATAAGATGCAGAAGAAGCGTCCCCCTCAACAAAAATTTCTTTAGGGCTTTTAAAGACTGCAGGAGTTTTAAGTTCAAAAATTCTACTACGTTCATCACTACGATTTATATGTTTGACGAATTTATCATAATAAATACCAAATTTTTCTAATAATTTTAGAGTTATATCGATGTATGGTTCAGAAACAAGCCCATAATTTACCTGTATTTCTAAATTTTCATTTGCTAAGGGCGCTGCAATTAGTAAGGCAGTTACATACTGACTTGAAATATCTCCATTTATATAAATAGTGTCATTAATAGAAATTGTACTTTCACTGATTTTAAGGGGAGGGTAGCCAAATTGATCTAAGTATTTAATGTCTGCTCCAATCGAAAGAAGTGCGTCGACTAAATCTTTGATGGGTCTTTCATGCATTCTTGGTATGCCTTTGAGTTCATATGATCCACCCAAGATGGCTAATACGGCAACAAGAGGCCTGAATGCAGTACCAGCATTACCTAAAAATAAATCTACATTTTTTTTAGGAAATTTATGCGAAATACCAATCACTTTAATATCTTTATCAACTTTTTTATAACTAACACCAAGAAGTTTAAGGGCGTTCAACATTTGCTGGGTATCATCAGAGTCAAGGTAATCTTTTACTAAAGTAGTACCCTTTGATAAAGCAGCCATTAATAATAATCTATTAGTAATGCTTTTTGAGCCAGGAAGATTTATTGAGCCTTCAACAAAACTTGCCTTTTTTAGAGTTTTTTTATCCATCAGTTAGATTACTTCTCTGACCAATTCTTTCTTGTTGTACTAGCATTTTTTAAATATTTATCTAACTTATCCAGATCATTCAATTCTAGAATAGTTTTAAGTTCATTGATCTCATTTTGAAATAGGCTTAAGTCATTTAGAATAGATTCTTTATTAGCTAAACATATATCGCGCCACATTTCAGGGGAGCTAGCAGCAATTCTTGAAAAATCTCTAAAGCCACTAGCAGCAAAATTTAACAAAACTTCTTTATTTTTTTTGTTATTTATTAAATTAACAAGATTATAAGCAAGTAGGTGAGGTAGATGGCTGACTGTAGAAAAAATTTGGTCATGTTCTTCTGCTGTCATTTTTGAGATAATACCTCCTAATGATTCCCAGAACGTGGTAAGTTTTTTCAGAGAGTCAGTTCTTGATAAGCTATCCTCGGTGATGACAATTTTTTTATTTTTAAATAAATTTAATTGAGCAGCTTTTGCACCATTTTTTTCTGACCCTGCGATTGGGTGAGATCCAATAAATTGATTATATTTCTCCTTTAGGTTTAATTTAGCATCTTTCAAAACATTTAATTTCGTACTACCCACATCTGTAATAATTGTGTTCTCAGTCAAGTTTGGGTAAATATTTTTCAGAATAGATCCAATTTGTGCTACAGGGGTTGCAATTAGTATCATGTCAGCTGTTGAAATATCCTCGGAGGTATTTGATGAAATATAATCAAGGACATTTCTTTCTACTAAATAATTAAGATTAGTTCCACCATCTCTAGCTACACCAACAATTTCCTCAAAAAGCTTCTGCTCTCTTGCTTTTAGGGCAACTGAACCTCCTATAAGGCCAACTCCAAAAATTAGTAATTTTTTCATTAGTAGAATACTTATTATTTTTTGTAAATTGTATCATGTGCATCATGAGCTTGCTTCTTGCCATGAATTATTAATGAGGAGCTCATAAGGCATAAAATTAGTTTTATATTTCATTTTTGAGCATTCATCAATCCAGTAACCTAAGTAAAGATATTTTAATTTCTCATTTTTACAGTGTTGAAGGAGCCATATAATTGAATATGTTCCATAACTTTTTCTTTTATTATTTGTGTCAAAAAATGTGTAAACAGCTGAAATCCCATCATCAAAAAAGTCAACTATGGTAACTATTTTTAATTTACCCTCAAATCTAAATTCTATTATCTTTGAGTTTACATTACTCTTTATAAGAAAATCATTGTAGTCATCTTCATCAGTATCTGAGCCATCTTGAAGGCGATGACGATTATTTTGGTATTCTACATAAAGATTGTAGTGATCCTTATTAAATTTTAGAGGTAGAATCTTAAAACTAAGGGATAACATTTTTTTATAAACTCTCTTTTGATTTTTACTTAGAAAAAAACTTTCAGCACAAATTCGAATTGGCGTGCATGCTGAACATCCATTACAGTTTGGCTTATAAACGTATTGACCGCTTCGCCTAAAACCTTTTTTAATTAAATTGTTGTATGTTTCGTTGTTTACATAATTGTATGGAGTGGCAACAATTGATTGCGCTTCTCGATTTTGAATATAACCACAAGAATAACTAGAAGTTTTATAAAACTGTATTTTTTTTAATGCTGCCTTATCTTTTAGGTTCATTTTTAAGATTCACTATTTTTTAATATTTACAATATACTTAAAGCCTATGAGATATTATATATTCTTCCCTACTGTTTTTTTAGTATTTTTTTTCACATCCATAGTCTTGGCTGCTGAGGGTAATTCTCTTTTTTGGCAACTTGAAGATCAGCAAGGGAAAAAACATTATATCTTTGGCACAATTCACACTGACGATAATCGTGTTTCTAATTTTGATCCATCAGTTATGAATGCAATCAAGGAGGTTGATATTTTTTTATCGGAAGTGGATGAGGTAACTAATCCATCAGTTCTTCAATTAGAGCAGGAGGTATACCCTGATTATTTAACTGAAATTGAACTTGATAAAATTAAATTATTGGCTGAGTATCATACAATTCCAGAATATTTGGCTTTTAAGATGAAGCCTTGGTTGCTAGCGGTCATTTTAAACTCTCCAAGACCAATAACTCCATTTAATCAAGATAATTTACTTAAAACACAAGCAAGAGATTTTTTAAAGCAAACAAAAGGTATTGAATCCATCAAGCAACATTTTAATACTTTGGATAGCTTTACTATTAAGCAACAGATGAGTATTTTAAAAAATGTTTTAGCTTTAAGTGAAAAAAATAGGATTAATAATTATGAGTTATTGATATCAGCTTATCTCTCTTCAAGTCCAAAAAAAATTTTAGAAGCTGATTTAAAGGTTACAAAACTATTAGTTCCAAATGAATTATGGGGAAAATTTAAAACAAAGTTTTTAATTAATAGGAA
>TARA_B110000008_G_scaffold115151_1_pt1 | contig 22702 bp, 28 predicted proteins | sample TARA_B110000008 | Tara Oceans TARA_B110000008 (sample SAMEA4396496) | marine metagenome | biome: Westerlies Biome; feature: [DCM] deep chlorophyll maximum layer (ENVO:01000326); material: water (ENVO:00002006), including particulate matter (ENVO:01000060) such as... | depth 40 m
TCCTTTAATAAGACGTAAAATTTTTTTAAATCGTTAAATTATATTTATAAAATTTTATCCATTAATTGAGTAGCCACCATCTACAGGAATAGCTGTTCCTGAAACATAGTTAGATGCTTCGCTAGATAAAAATACCGCAATACCACCTAAATCATCAGGTTGCCCCCATCGACCAACTGGAGTTCTTTCTTCCACTCTTGCTTGTAATTCAGGTATATCAATTCTTGCCTGACGTGTTAGCGTAGTATCTATATAACCAGGTAAAACTGCATTGACTTGAATGTTATCTTTAGCCCATGCATTTGCAAGGCTCTTAGTTAATTGAACGACACCACCCTTACTTGCTGAATAAGCGCTACCTAACGGAGCTCCAAACAAAGAGTGCATAGAGCCAATATTAATGATTTTACCACTATCAACTGCTTTAAAATGTTTGAAACAAGCCTTAGAGCAGGTAAACATACTTACTAAGTTAGTATCTATAATTGATTTCCATTCGTCTAACTGATATTCCTCTGGTCTTTTTCTTATATTCGTTCCAGCATTATTAACTAAAATATTTAACTTACCAAAATGAGCAACAGTATCGTCAATTAATTTATTGCAAGATACTTCATCAACAACATCAACAATTAATGAAGTAGCATCTATATTTAATAACTGTAGTTTTTTTATAGATTGATTATTTTTTTCTTGGTTTCTTCCAGCTATAACAATCTTTGCACCAGCTTCTCCTAATGCTTTTGCCATTGCAAAACCAATACCACCATTTCCACCAGTGATAAGAGCAACTCTTCCAGTTAAATCAAAAAGTTTCATTTTTTAAAATCCTTTCTTATTTACCAATTTTCTTTAGAGGTTCTCACGTCTAATTCAAAGGTCCAGGCATTTTTATTTTGATTATAAAGAAACATATAAGCTTCAGTTACACTCTCTATATTTATTAACCTACCTTCTTCAACCCTTTGACTAAAATCAGAAATCTTTTGTTTAATTCTTTCTCCAGCGAGCCCACCATCAACTATAACATGACTAACATGAATAGAATTTTCAGCATATTCTTTTGCAATAGCTTGAGCTAAATTTCTTAATGCGCCCTTTGCAGAATTAAATGCACCAAAATTAGGTTTACCCCTTAAAGAAGCACTTGCTCCAGTAAAAATGAGGGTGCCGGCAGTTTTTTCTTTTAAAAAAGTTTTTATGACTTCTTTCGCAAATAAAAAACCACCAAAACAACCAGTCTGCCAACTTTCTGTAAAATAAGAAGCGTCCATATCAATTATTTTTCCAGGTCTATTATTACCAACATTATAAACAGCAAAATCTAGTCCAGTTCCTACTATTTTGATCATAGACTTAATTTGAAGTTCATCAGTAGTGTCTACCACTATTGGATTAGCTTTGTTTCCATCTTTTAGAATACTATCAACAACCATATCTAAAGAAGCTTTAGTTCTGCCAGCCACAAAAACTTCAAAATTATTATTAGCAATTTTTTTACATAACTGAGCACCAAGACCATTCAGTGGGCCAACACCAATTACTAATGCTTTTTTCATTTTTTTATAAACTTTCTAATTAATGTAAGAATTAACTCTATTCAAAATAGAATTTATCCTTATTTTAATATCTAGTAATTGATTTTTTAAATTTTTATTCTCTTTTTTTAATATTTTAATTTTTTCTTGTAACAACATTTTGTTTAAATCTTTATTAACAGGTTTATTTTTAGTTTGGTCTGCTTTGCACGAATTATATATTGTAATTTCTTTTGCTGAAGTTCCTTGCAAAACACATTCATGAGCCATGCTATTATGAGAGATAAGGATGAAACATAAAAAATAAAAAATCTTCATATTGTTACTTCTTTTAAATTAAATTAATATTATAAAAGTACATGTTAGCTATATAATAAACAAGAGGTAAAAAATGTATGCTAGAATAGCTGAATTTCAATCAAGCTCTAAAATAAACTGTGAGATGTTAATTGCTTTCATTCAAAATATAATGATTCCAAGAAATATTAAAAGCGGTCAATTGAGTTGTGAGATATATAGAGTTTCGGAAACAACTGGTTTTGTAATCTCTTCATTTAAAAATAAAAATGATGCAAACAAGATAATGAAAATTATGTCTGAAGAATTAAATGAAGTTAAAGGAAATACTAGAATTAAGTTGCTTGAAGGTGAAAGAGTTTTAAGAGTGGATCAATAATTTGACTTTTATTCAAAATAAATTCCTGAAATATTATATAGGTTATGATAAGATTTTTGATAATATTGAAAAAATATCAACTGTTACCCCTCAAATAAATATAGCCTTTAATATTTTAAAATATGATTATAATAGATATCAAATAACTGTTGCTTTAGCGGGTGTTTCTCCAGATGAAGTTTGCATTAATGTTTCAAATGATCTTCTTATTTTAGATGTTAAAGAAAAAAAGAAATCTATACAAAATGACTTCATACATAAGGGCATACGTCCTAACATTATCCACCAAGTCTTTCAATTAGAACAAAATATAGTAGTTGAAGACGCTGAATTAAGTAAAGGAATGCTTAAAATAAACCTCTTCAAAGAGAAGGTACAAAATAGATTAAAAAGAAATATTGAAATTACAGAAACCTGATTATTTATTAAATAGTTTTATCGAATTAGGCTTTTGTTAAATTTATTATTAGCTTTTAAATGGAAATTTATTTAACATATAAACAATTACCATTACTATAAGGACTCATATTTATGAACCATATGATCGACACTAAGAAATTGAAGAGTCAAATCACTGAAGAAGAATGGAAATTGAGGTTAGATTTAGCTGCAACTTATAGACTTATTGCTCTTTATGGTTGGGATGACTTAATTTATACTCATGTATCTTTAAGGATTCCGGGCCCAGAACATCATTTTCTTATTAATCCATATGGGCTAATGTTTGATGAGATAACTGCATCAAGTTTAGTTAAAATTGATCTGAATGGTAATGCTGTAATTGAAACACCATATGAAGTTAATCCAGCTGGTTTTACTATTCATAGTGCAATTCATTCTGCTAGAGATGATGCACAATGTGTGCTTCATTTGCATACAAGTGATGGAGTAGCCGTATCTATCCAAAAAGATGGATTATTACCTATTAGTCAAACATCAATGTTAATTCATCCTCACATTGCCTATCATGATTATGAGGGTCTTGCCCTAGATCATAGTGAGCGAGACAGATTGATAACAGATATTGGTGACAAAAATCTATATATTCTTAGAAACCATGGAACATTATCAGTAGGTCAATCTTGCGGCATAGCTTTTATGGGAATATATTTTCTTGAGAGAGCTTGTACTACACAAATAAGAGCCCAAGCAGCTGGAAACATAAATCTACCATCTAAAGAAGCTATAAGAACTACTCAAGAACAATCTATTGGGATGTTTGATTTGGGGAGAGATAAACTAGCTTGGCCTGCCCTATTAAGAAAACTTGACAGACAATCACCCGACTACAAAAACTAGAAAGCTGATTTTGCTCCTCCAGTTTTTTGAGTTGTAAAAATAGACCCATAATCTGGTGCAGGTGGAAGAGGTAGTACTATTGGTACGCTTTCCATTCTTGGTTGATAACTAACTTCACCACTAAGCATTTGGTTTTCCATTTGTTTGCACAACTCAATTGGATTTGTATTTTTTAAATATGCTCCTACTCCTACCAATGGCCATGCATCTGCAGAATTACATTCATAAAAAAGAATTAATCTATTCTTTTCACTGTTATTGGGGGCTGAACCATGAAGTGTTCTTGCATGATGGATAGTCATGGATCTAGCTTTACCTGTTAAAGTAACTGCTTTAGATATATCAAAACCTTTGTCATTTGGGTTAATTGCTCCACAAAAGACACCATTATTGTTATGACTTAAAACAGGACCTTTGTGACTTTTAGGGATAACCATTAGAGGCCCATTATCTATATCAACATCGTTCAACATAAGACCTAACGCTAAAACATTATCATTAGTATGTGGGTAAAAAGCCCAATCTTGATGCCATTCTACAGCAGCGCCTCCACCCGGAGCTTTAGTATTCAATTTACTTGTCTTTAAAGATATGTCTTTACCAAGCAAGTCAACGAGGATATTTTGTATTTTGGATTCTTTTAATATATCCCAAAAAAACTTTGTGTGTTGATGTGGTTGCTTAATTCTTTTTAGCCTTGGATTGTTTGATGAGTGACCGTCTTCTAAGTCAAATATATTATTATTCTCAATTATAGCTTTAGATTTTTCAAAAAAATTATCTACAATACCAAGCATTTCGTTAAGCTGATTTTCAGTAATTACATCCTCAACTAATAAATATCCCTCATTATTATAAAATTCAATTTGATCATTAGATAATACCATTAATATCCTCCAAACAAAAATTAAGCACTTATAATGTTGTCTATTAATCTAAATATTAATATGTTAATCAATTAACTATGAAGAGCAACTATAAATGAATAATAATCTAATAGATTTAGACAGTCGTGAGGCTTGGTTTAGATTAATAATAATTTTTATAATGAGTGTTGTTGGAACTGCTGGTATGTGGTCCGTTGTAATCATTATGCCTACCATTCAAAGTGAATTTCAACTTGATAGAGCAGCCTCAACCTATCCTTATGTAACGACAATGTTAGGATATGGAATTGGGAACGTTATTATAGGCCGAATGTTAGATAAGATAGGTATAAAGAAACCTATAATATTTGCTTTGACGTTATTAATTCTTTCATACTTACTTTCAACATTGGCGACTAATGTTTTGTGGCTTTCTATTATTCAATTTTTTTTAGGGTTTTCAGCTGCAGCTTTTTTTGGGCCTATGATGGCTGACATTTCTAAGTTTTTTTATAAACGGAAAGGTCTGGCAGTTTCTTTGGTAGCTAGTGGTCAGCATTTGTGTGGTGCAATTTGGCCTTTCTTAATAAAAGATTTCCTTTTAGATGGGGAATGGAGACATGCACATCTGTTTATTGCATTTGTTTGTAGTATTATTATACCAATTTTATTTTTCTTAATTGGCAATAAAAAACCTAATATAGAAATGAATAATAATACCGAAAAAAAAGAAGAAAGTGTAAATTCAAATTTAAAGTTATCAATCAGTAATAGAAATGTTCAAACTTTACTAATGTTTGCTGGTGTTTTTTGTTGTATAGCAATGTCAATGCCACAAGTTCATATTGTTCCATTATGTATTGACAGTGGATTTGGTTTAGCAGTTGGAACAGAAATTTTGTCATATATGTTATTTGCTGCAGTTACTAGTAGAGTATTATTTGGTTTGTTATCAGATAAAATAGGCCCGATTCAAACTTTGATTTTAGGTTCTACTTTACAAGCAATTTCACTTTCAATGTTTTTACCTTTTGACAGCCAATTATCTCTTTATATAGTTGCTGTATTCTTTGGACTATCGCAAGGTGGGATAGTACCTATATATGCAGTTATTATAAGTAAATTTTTACCGTCTAACGAAGTGGCCGAAAGAGTTGGACTTATTATCTTTGCTACAGTTATTGGAATGTCATTAGGAGGTTGGTTGTCTGGAGAAATATATGATTATACTAATTCCTATAAGTTAGCATTTTTAAATGGTATTTTTTGGAATGTTATAAATTTAAGTATTATGATTTATTTGTATTTTCTATATATGAAGTCAAAAAATAATATGGTGGAACAATGACATTAGAAGAAAATATGAAGTCTTTGTGGAACAAATATTTAGAAACAAAAGATATAAAATACTTGGCTGAAGCTTGCGAAAAAGCTCCTTTTTTTGGTCAAAAAGATATGGCCAAAGAAATTAGTAAAATTTTAAGAAGTAAAAAAAGTGATTGATACCAAATTAATTTTGAATTTTTGGTTTTTAAAATGTACTCCCAAAATGTGGTTTAAAAAAAATTATGAATTTGATGAGTTAATCAAAATTAAATTCTCAGATATAATTGAAAGAGCTTTAAAAGTTGATATTGATGACATTATTATTTCTGCAGATACATATCTTGCTTATATTCTTGTTTTAGATCAATTTACCAGAAATATATTCCGCGATAACTCCAAAGCTTTTGAAGGTGATCAAAAGGCCTTGGTATTATCAAAAAAAGCAGTTAATAATAATTTTATTAAAGGTTCAAATTATTATTATAATAGTTTTTTTTTGATGCCACTTATGCATAGTGAAAATATATTAGATCATAAATTGGGCATGCCTTTTTTTAAAAAATTTACTAATGAGGATACATTTAAATCTGCCTTAAGACATGAACAAATTATTGAAAAATATGGACGTTTCCCTCATAGAAATAATGTTTTAGGTAGAAGTTCAACTAAATCAGAACTAGAGTTTTTAAAATTACCAGGTAGTAGGTTTTAAAGTTAAATGTATTCAACATTAAAAAATATAAAAATTGGAACTAAGCCATCCATTTCAATTGATTACATGGGTCAAGGCGATATGATTGTCTTTCTGCACGGTATAGGAGGCAACAAAAAAAATTGGCAAGACAACCTACCTTATTTCTCAAAAGAATTCTTATCAGTTGCATGGGACACTCGTGGATATGGTGAAAGTGAAGACTATTCAGGAGATTTTATTTTTGAAGATGTACTAGATGATCTTAAAAAAGTTTTAGACTATTTTGAGAAAGAGAAAGCTCACATTGTTGGATTGTCAATGGGAGGACAAATTGCTACGCTTTTTTATGAAAAATATCCGAATTGTGTAAAAACGCTTACATTATGCGATACCCATTTTGGTTTATCAAACATGAACCCTAATGCAGTGAAAAAATTTATTAATTCGAGAAAAGAGCCTCTCTTAAATGGGAAAGAACCAAAGGATATAGCACCAATAGTAGCATCTTCACTTATAGGTGATAGAAAAAATAAATCTGCATATGAGAAGCTTGTTCATTCAATATCACTTCTTCATAAAGAAAGTTATCTTAAAACAATTGATGCATCCATGAAGACTGAACATCGTCATGTATTTAAAAAAATAGACGTTCCAACATTAATTATGGTTGGAGAACTTGATACCTTAACACCTCCATCAATGTCTAGGCAGATTAAGAGAGAAATTGAAAATAGTAGTATTATAACTATACCAAATGCTGGACATTTAATAAACATTGAAGCACCAGAAATATTTAATAAAAACTTAATGAGTTTTTTGGAGAGTTAAATGAGTTTTAATAAATTAAAATTTTATTTTTATCGATTTGTCTACTCTAGATTAAAACACACTAAATTAATGACGCAAAATATGAAAAGTCCTAATAATGGGTTTTTGGGAAATATCGCAAAATATTTAATGGTAAATTTTAACAAAATTATAATTAATGATTCTGTTAAAAAACTTAATATTAAAAAGAATGATAAAGTTATTGAAATTGGATCTGGAAATGGTCAAGCAATAGATGAGATGCTCAAACTAACTAAACAAAACATAACGTCCATAGAAGTGAGTGAAAAATTTCGAACAGAATTAATTAAAAAATTTCATAATAAAGATGTTACTTTTTTTTCAAACGATGCAAAGGATTTGAATGGTATTTTTAAAAACAATACATTTAATAAACTACTAGCCGTCAACGTTGTTTATTTTTTAACTCCACTTAACGTCTACGCTAATGAATTTTATCGTATTTTAAAAATGGATGGAGAAGGTCTTCTAGCTTGCAAATTTGATGGTATAAAAAAATTTGATAATAGCACAGCTCCTAATAGAGATTTAAAAGATGTAGTTAAGGTTTTTCAAAATGCTGGTTTTAAGGTTAATATAGAATTTGTTGATTCAAACAATGAACAAGAGAAATATCATTTAATCTTCATAAGAAAGCTTAAAAATGGAAAATAGTGACCTTATCCAAGCAAGAAGAAGTTTTATTTTTACTCCAGGTCTAAAACCAGAAATGTTTCCTAAAGCATTAAAATCAGGAACAGATATGGTTTGTATTGAATTAGAAGACGGGATTGCTCCAAAAGATAAAGAATTAGCAAGAAAATTAGCTTTAAAACTTTTTGAGACCAAACAAGATAATGACGGTATTGAGAGAATACTTAGAATTAATTGCTTGAGAGAAAAGTTTGGTATAGATGATGTGCAAGCAATATTAGAAACATCCACTCCTCCACCAGCATTAATGTTACCAAAAGTTAAAACATCTGATGAAGTTATATTATTAGATAATTTACTTACTGAAAGAGGACATAATTGCAGATTTCATGTGATAATTGAGACGAATGAAGGTCTTGAAAATGCATATGCTATTTCAAACAGTTGTGAAAGAATTGATGCATTGTTTTTTGGTGGCGTTGATATGTCTGCTGAATTAAGGTGTGCAAATGAGTGGGAACCACTTCTCTACGCAAGATCAAGAATAGTTCATGCAGCTGCTTCTGCGGGGATTGATGCAATAGATGTTCCTTATCTTGATCTTGACAACCCAGAAGGAATGAAACAAGAAGCAATAAAAGCAAAAGCATTAGGCTTTAGTGGCAAAGGATCAATTCACCCTAAACAAATACCCATTTTAAATAACGTTTTTACACCCACCGACGAAGATATTAAAAAAGCTGAAAACATTACATCAACATTTGAGAGAGCAAATACTGGTCTGGTTGTTATAAATGGAAAACTTATTGAAAAACCTGTTTTAAGAGAAATGTATAGAATATTAAGTATCGCCAAAAGAATTCAATTAAATACAAATTAATGATTAGATAGGTTTTTGAATTATAAAAGCTAAATTATTAGCAGGCATTTCAATTGTTTTTTGGTGTAAAAATCCTAATGTTGAAAATAATTTCAATAAACTAATGTCATTTTTATATCCTAATTTAATATTACGTTTTTTTATATTTTTATGAAAATCAACATCACCTTTACTGGTTAATTTACCTTTACGCATAAAAGGACCATAAATAATAATAAAACCTTTAGGAGCTAGGGCAGAAAAAACTTCACTCAACAATGTTTTTGTTTCTTTTAAGGTTATTAAATGAAGTAAATTAATTATTAATATAAAGTTTTGATTAGGATACTTTGAAGACCACCCGTCTTTAGTTGCATCCAAATGGCAAGGAGGATTAATATTTTCTATGACATTATCTGACAACAAATTATTAATACTTTGGATGCGTTCTTTATCTATATCAGAAGGTTGCCAAGTAATTTGTCTTAATTTAGATCCAAGTTGAATTATATGTTGTCCTGTACCGCTAGCAATTTCAAGAGCTTTACCAGAATTGGGAATAGTTTTTGAAATAAGTTCAACGATAATAGAACAATTACGATTAGCAGATGGTGAATAAAGACTGCCATTCACATCAACAATAGGAATATTTAGCCCTTCTGAATTATTATTGAAAATCATTTGCTGCACGACCAATTTACTTTTTAATTTTTAATTTTAATGATATTTATTATGTAAGTAAAAGCTTAAATGCTAATCCCACTAAAATTATTTGAAACATAAGGGTAAAAAATTTATTACTAATTTTATTTAAGAAAATTTGCCCAATTCTACTTCCTAATAATGTTGCAGGAATTATCATAAGAAATGTTTCTATATATTCGTAGAAAGAAAATCCTATAAATGTAAACCCGATTATTTTTATTAAATTTCCAATTAACCCAAAATAACCCAAAGTACCTACAATAGATTTTTTCTCTTCTATACTTTGCCTAACTATTACAGCTAAAAGTGGGGCAATAACTCCAACTAAAATATTTAAAATACCTGTAAAAAAACCTATAAAGTAATAAATATTCGAAGGAATTTTGATTTTCTTAAAACTTTTTAGATTTTGAAATCCAATAGCTAATAAAATAAAAATGCCTATTAAGTTTTTTATATAATCTTGATCAATACTTTGAAATATTTTAAGCCCTATAAAAACACCTAAAGGCAGCAATAAAGAGAATTTAAATATTATTTTCCAATTCACAAATTTTCTTAAAAACCATGTTCTTGAAATGTTAGAAGATAGTTGGATTACTCCATGAACTGGAATAGCTTCTGATGGGTTCATAAATTGAAGCATTGCTGCTAACAAAACCGTCCCACCTCCAGCCCCAGCAATAGATGTCATTAAAGCTGTAAAAAAAGACAAAACAGTCAAAATAATATTTTCTGACAAAGTTATTTCTAACATTTCAAGTATTTTTTGATTTAATATTCATTTAAAGACTTTTCATTTAATTAGATTTTGACATTATTTTAAAATAAGAATTATAAATAATTAATACTAAATTTAATACGGCTTGTCTTTTGAAAATAGAAATTGAGACTGTTATACATTCAATTAATAATAACGAAGGTCATTTATGTGTTGATATATTTAAAAGAAAAAATCAAACATTTGGATTTGAAGAATATAGAAAAGATCCAGAAACTAATTCTGGTTGGTACCAGATTGGATTTTATAGCAATAAAGTATTTCACAATTATTTTGAAACATTAAAATATGCAAAAAAGAAAATATTATGGTTAAAAAATAAAATATGAAAATTGTTAGTTTACTTCCTGCAGCTACGGAAATTCTTTGTGATATGGGTTTGGCGGAATATATAAGTGCTGTAAGTCATGAATGTGACTATCCATCAATAGTAAAGAATAAAATAAAAATCACTTCCAGTATTATTCCTAATAACAGCGATCAAAATGCAATCGATAAATTAGTAAAAGAGGCCATTACAAACAACATTCCACTTTATGAAGTAGATACTGTTAAACTAAATGCGATTAATCCTGACTTAATAATTACTCAAGGATTGTGTGATGTATGTTCTATTTCCGAAGATAAAATACAAGCAACCTTAAAAAATAACTTATGTACATTATCATCAAATACAAAAATTATTTCATTAAATGGTGTTACTTTTGATGGCATATGTTCAGATATTCTAACAATTGGAAAAGCCGTTAATAAAGAAGATATTGCAAACAAAATAATAAAAGAAGCTGTTTGCTCAAAATTAAAAATTAGTAAAAAACAAAGTAAGAGTACTTTACTTCTTCTTGAATGGATTGATCCTTACTTTAGTGCAGGCCATTGGATACCTGAACAAATTGAGATGGCTGGTTTTATCTCTTCAATTGGGCGAAAAGGTGAAAAATCAAGACAGATTACAACTGAAGACATTAATAAAATGAACCCTGATTATATAGGGCTAATTTGCTGCGGTTATAACCTTGAAGAAAACATTTTATTTTCTCAAAAAATATATCAAGATGAAAGAATAAATCAATTAAATGCTATAAAGAAAGAAAGAGTTTTTGCTTTCGACTCTAATTCTTATTTTAGCAGACCCTCACTAAGATTATTAGAAGGTGCAAAACAATTAAAAAAAGCTATTTTACAAAATGATAAAGAATTTCATTGTAAAAGATATTAGGTTTTATAAATAATTGGGAATTCTTTTTCTGTTAATTTGTCACCAGTATTAAGCTTTATATTCTTAAAAGGTGGAGACCCTTTACCCTTTCTGTCTACAAAAAAAGCGTCATCTCCAACTATTCTTGCAGAAAAAACTCTCCGTCTACTTTTTTTATTAACATTTTGAGAGGCTCCATGTAATGTCCTAAAATCGAAGGCAACAGCATCCCCAGCTTTGATATCCCAGCTTAGAATTTTGTAATTTTGTCTATTAGAATTTATATCAGGAACGTCTTTAGAATGATCATTTTCATATAAGTCATTACCATTAAACCTTTTTGGTTTATGTAAAATTTTAGATAAATGTGAACCTGCAATACACTCAAGACAACCTTCTTTGGATATGTCGTCTAAAGCTATCCAAAAACTCACAGACTTGTTGCCATCAACGCAATAATAAGGTTTGTCTTGATGCCATGGTGTAACAATTGAAGAACCAGGTTCTTTAACTAAAACGTGATCATGAAAAAATTGTGCTTGTTTAGATTTCATTAACTCTGCAGCGTAAAACCCTAACTTTGATTTAAATATAAAATCATTAAACTCAGTAATTCTATCCCAGTTAACTAAATCCTGAAAAAAAGGGGCGGTTCCATCTTCTGGTGTATAAGATCTCTCCCTTACACTTGGGTTTTCAATTAATTTATCTACACCAATTCTTAATTCCTCAAGCCAGTCAATGAACATACCTTTACAAAGAACTGCACCATCTCTAGAAAAATCTTCTATTATTTTATTATCTATAAATGCCATCCCATTCTTTCACTGGTTCTAGTTTGCCATCTTTACCTAAATTTGGTCTGTTTTTAGTAAATGTATTTTCAGAGCCAACAACTCCATAATCCATGTAACCTAACCGCACTAGAGGACGGGCAGCTGCAGCATTGAAAAGGCCATCTTTAATAAATTTATCATTTATAAAAATACCTACAACTTGACCAAATATAACATAATTACCTGTGCCTTTTTCTCTATCTACATTTGGAAGATCTATAGTTTTCCAATGTTTACATTCAAGAGCAGCAGCAGCCTCTGATACAAAAGGAGCTGAAACAAATTTACCAACTTGGGGCTTTAAACCTGCTAGTTCAAATTCATTAACTTCTGGTCCTGCTGGCACAGAACTACCATTCATATGGTCAAACAGCTCTTCAGTTGCAATCGAAACAGTAAACTCCCCAGTTTCTTCGATGTTTTTAACTGAATCTTTTATGTCTACAGAAGAAAACATAACATAATGCGGCTTGTCAGCAATTGCATTAAAGTAGCTGTAAGGGGCTAAATTATAAATACCTGACTTAGAACAACTTCCTATCCAGCCTATTGGTCGTGGTGCAACTATTGCTTTAAAGGGGTCATGAGGTAAATTATGCTCATTTTTAATAGTATCGTAATGCATGTTTTTTTCCTATTAGACTTATAAATTTTCCTTAAAAATAAACAATATCAATGAAAAGTATAGGATATTTTTTTATAATTGATGTAACTTTAAAATAAATAAATAAATACGGTGAATTATGAAAAATCAGACAATTAATGTGATTGGATTTATTGGGTTAGGAGTTATGGGGAACTCTATGAGCAAAAACTTACTCAAAAACAAGAAGTGGTCAGTTATTGTAAAAGACTTAAATCAAAGTAAAGAAGAAGATTTACAAAATCATGGAGCAATTATTGCTTCTGACATTAAAGAGGTTTTTGATAAATCTGATGTAATTATAACGTGCCTTCCTGGAGGAAGTTATGTTAATGAAATGTACTTTGGTAAACAAGACATGATTTCCGTTATAAAACCAAATAAATATATTGTTGATATGTCTACTTCTCAACCTGACTTAATGGTAAAATTAAACATTAATATAAAAAAGAAAAACTCTTTTTTTGCCGATGCTCCAATAGCAAAAACTAGGCAAGCAGCAATTGACGGAACCCTTGCTATAATGGTTGGGTCAGACTTAAATACTTATAAACATTTACTGCCTGTTTTTAACTTAATAGGAGAAGATATAATGCATTGCGGAGACGTTGGGTCTGGCCAATTAACCAAAATAATGAATAATATGATACTTTTTGAGACAGTAGTTGCACTTAGTGAGGCTGCTAATATTGCAGAAAAATATGGTATGAGTGTTGAGAAACTATTTAATAATATAACTAAATGTTCTGGAGACAGTTTTGCACTTAAAAATCATGGACTAAAAAGCATAGCAAAAGATAACTTCCCTTCCCCAGCTTTTTCATCTGAGTATGCACTAAAAGACTTGTCTTATGCATTGGAGTTAGGAAATAAACTTAAGGTTAAATTACCAGGTGCTGAAACAGCTGAAAGACTTCTTCAAACTAGCATCGAAAGAGGTGATAAAGATTTATACTTTCCAGTAATTAAAAAATATTTAAAGTAACTATTATCCTCTCCCAACAAAAGGCATTTTATTTGCCATTACTGTCATATTTAATACATTTACTGTTACAGGTAATTTAGCCATATACAATACTGCTTCTGCAATATGAATAGAATCTATAACTGGTTCAACACTCATTTCACCAGTTGCCTGAGGTACGCCCTCTTTCATTCTTGCTGTCATAGGTGTTTCTGCATTACCTATATCAATTTGACTACACGCTATATCATAGCTTCTTCCATCTAAAGATATTGTCTTTGTCATTCCTGTGACTGCATGTTTAGTTGCAGTATATGGAATTGAACCAGGTCTTGGTGTCACTGACGATACACTACCGTTATTAATAATTCTTCCACCTTGAGGCTTTTGTTTTCGCATTAAAGCAAATGCGTATTTAGCACACAAAAACATTCCATTAAGGTTTATATCAACTACACTCTTCCAATTTTCAAATGGCATTTCATCAATTGATTGAGCAGGAACACCTATGCCTGCGTTGTTGAATAAAATATCAATTCTAGCATGCTTCTCTTCTATAATTTTGAAAGAATTTTCTACAGCTTTTGGATCGCTAACATCACATTGTAATATTTCAGTCTGTCCTGAGCATAATTCTTGAGTTTCGAGTAATTTATCTTTTCTTCTTCCTACTAAATAAACAATAATACCTTCTTTTGATAAGACCTCTGAAACTCTTCTACCAACTCCAGTACCGGCTCCAGTTACCATTGCTATTTTTGACATTCACATTTCCTTTTTTACTAAAGACTAGATATATTTGTTAACATGTATAATGTTATGTTATCATTTTTAATCAAGTATAAATAATAAAAAACTTAAAATCTTTTGTAGAAGATATAATTATGAAAAAAAAAGTTTATATAGGATGTGGAGCAGGATTTTCTGGGGATAGGTTTGATGCTTCTATTCCAATTGTCCGAGAATTTAAAAAAATAAGTTCTCCAAAATATTTAATGTTTGAGGTTCTTGCAGAAAGAACTTTGGCAATAGCGCAACAGTTTAGAATTAAGAACCCCGAGGAAGGTTATTCACCATTTTTGGATTCTTACATAACACCAATATTAAATGATTGTCTTGAAAATAATATTAAAATTATTTCAAATATAGGTGCTGCAAATCCATTAGGTGCGGCAAAAAGAATTCTTGAAATTGCAAAAAAACAAAACACAAGACCTCCTAAAATTGGAGTAGTCTTGGGTGATGACTTATTAGAGTATATGTCTAATGATGATATATTAAGTAGTCCTACTGTAGAAGGTCTAGACTTTTCTAATAACAAAATAACTGCAGCTAATGTATATCTTGGCGCTCAACCAATAGCAGATGCATTAGAAAAAGGCGTAGATATAGTTGTGGTTGGTAGAACAGTTGATAGTGCACTAGCTTTAGGACCTTTGCTATATGAATATAAATGGAAACCAAACGAACTCAACTTAATTGGTTCAGGAACTATATGCGGTCACCTTTTAGAATGTGGTGCGCAAGTAACAGGTGCCTATTTTGCTGATCCAGGTTTTAAGGATGTTCCCAATTTAGCAAATGTAGGCTTTCCAATAGCAGAGTTTAGCGAAGATGGATCTTTTGTGATAACTAAACCTCATGGAACAGGGGGGTTAGTTAGCAAAGGTACTGTAACAGAACAGTTGTTGTATGAAACTCATGACCCCTCAAGTTATTTAGTGCCTGATGTAACAGCTGACATGAGTCATTTAATATTAGAAGATGACGGTACAAATAGAATTATCGTTAAAGGGGGACTTGGAAAACAGCCGCCTGAGAAATTAAAAGCAACTATTTGTAGTGATAATGGATTTATGGGTGAGGCTGAAATTAGTTATGCTGGTCCAAACGCTCTTGCCAGAGCTAAGCTTGCTGGAGATATAATTAATGAGAGAATACAAATTTTAGGATTACAAGGCCAAATAAGAACAGAAATAATTGGTGCTGGCTCTGTTCATTTTTCTATGGATGAGACAACGTCCTATGAACTTACAAATGATGGTGATTATAGAGTAAGGACTTCAGCAATATACCCTCATAAAGAGCAGGCTCAACAAATGATCGATGAAGTTTTGTCATTATATTGTTGTGGACCAGCAGCTGGTGGAGGAGCTCGAGCATATGTTACAGCTCAGTCTTCGACAGCATCTATTTTAGTAGATCGACACTTGGTCGATCCAAACGTGAAAATAAGAATTTTATAGAAATATTGAGGTAATTATGAATACAATAAATTTACCTGTTCATGCAATTGCTCATGCTAGAGCTGGGGATAAAGGAGACGTATCAAACATATCACTTATTGCATATTTAGATAATGGTTGGGATTTAATACATAACTTAGCCACAGAAGAGACTGTTTTAAATATATTTGAACATTTAGGAGCAACAAAAGTTGATAGATATGAATTACCTGGATTGAAAGCTCTTAATTTTGTAATACAAAACGCACTTGGCGGTGGCGTGAATAGTTCATTAAGATTAGATAGACATGGTAAAACTTTATCTTCACATTTACTAAATGAGCTAATTTTACCAATAACTGAGAATATGATACCTTCAAATTCTCCATATTTAAAAAGATTTAAGGATTAAAAAAAATGAAAGAAGCCGGATCTCTGCTAGTAGAATTATTAGAAAATCAAAAAGTTGATAGAGTTTACTGTGTGCCGGGTGAAAGCTACTTATCAGTGATGAATGGTCTTCAAGAAACTTCAATAGAGACAATTTTATGCAAGCATGAAGGTGCAGCTTCCATAATGGCAGAAGCAGATGGAAAGCTTACTGGTAGACCAGGCATTGCTTTTGTGACAAGAGGACCTGGAGCTACCAATGCAGCCTCAGGCATTCATATTGCACAGCAAGATAGTACACCTATGATACTTTTTGTAGGTCAAATTGGTAAAGAAATGTATGGTCGTGATGCTTTTCAAGAAGTTGACTATGAACAATTTTACGGTGGTATGGCAAAATTAGTAGTTGAAGTTCAACAGGCTGATAGATTACCTGAAATTGTTTCTCGCGCATACTATACAGCTATGTCAGGTAGGCCTGGACCAGTAGTAATAGCATTACCTGAAAACATGCTAACAGAGAAAACTAACAAAAAAGCAACTAGTTACATTGATCAAGTTTCATCGGCTCCATCTACTAAAAATTTAGCACAATTCATTGAAGAAATTAAGGATGCAGAAAATCCTCTTCTTATTCTAGGTGGCTCAATTTGGTCTGAAGAAGCAGAAAAAGACTTAGCTTCTATTTCGGAAATGCTTGGATTATCAATTTTAACATCTCACAGAAGACAAAGTCTTTTTAATAATTTGCATAAAAATTATGGAGGAGACCTAGGATTAGGTGTAAATCCAAAATTAATTAATCGTATAAATGAGAGCGATTATATTGTATTACTTGGAGCCCGATTAAGTGAGAACCCTTCACAAGGTTTTTCACTTTTTGGTATTCCAGACCACGATAAAAAAATTGTACACATACATCCTGGACCTGAAGAAATTGGAAGAATATATAATCCTCACTTAGGAATTGCTTCAAACCCTATAGATTTTGTAAGTGCCTTAAATAACGCCTTAAAAGGTCTAAATACTAAACCATCACCCACAAAAGAAGAAAATGCAAAACAAGCTCATGAAGATTATATTGATTGGGGAGACATGCCACTTGAGGCGCCAAACGCTGGGGTTGATCTTACATCTGCATTCAGAACCTTAAGAAAAGAGTTGGAACCTGATACTATCATTACAAATGGTGCGGGTAATTATGCCGTTTGGGGCCATAGATTATTTAGGTTTACTAAACTTAGAACTCAACTTGCTCCTATTTCAGGCTCAATGGGGTATGGTCTTCCTGCTGCTATAGCTGCTAAATTACGTTTTCCAGATCAAATGGTAATAGCTCTTGCAGGTGATGGTTGCTTTCAAATGACTGAAAATGAGTTTGCTACAGCAGTTCAATATAATGCTGCAGTAATTGTCCTTGTAATTGATAATGAAATGTACGGCACTATTAGAATGCATCAACATAAAAGTTATAAGGGTAAATATAAACATACCGGTTTAGTTAATCCGAATTTTTGTGATTTAGCTAAAGCTATGGGTGGTCAAGGATATACGGTAGAAAATACTGAAGATTTTTATAATATTTTTATTGAAGCTACCAAATGGGCAAACCAAAACAACCTACCTGCTTTACTTCATATTAAGACAGGGTCGGAAATGGTATTGCCTGGCAAACGCTTTAGTGCTTTGTAATAATTAATTAAACTTGTTTAATTTAAAATCGTTACCTAAAACAACTTTTTGATTTTTTAATTCCTTAATGTTTTTAGCACATACTTGTTCCATAATATTTGAAAGTTCATCTTTTAAAATATCATGAACATGATTAGCTCCTTTAGCTCCTAATGCAGCCAATCCAATAATAAAAGGTCTTCCTGTCATAACAAAATCTGCTCCAAGCATTAGGCCTTTACTAATGTCTTGTCCCGAATAAAAACCTGAGTCAATAATTATTGGAAACTTAAGTCCAACTTTTTTCCTAATTTCAGGCAAAGTCTGTAATGGGCTTGGTGCAATGTCTATTTGACGACCACCATGATTTGATAGATATATAGCGTCTACTACTTTAGTTGTTTTAACTGCATCGTCAATATCCATTAATCCTTTTAAAATAATTGGTCCTTTCCAAATATCACGAACTTCTTTTAAATAATCCCAATCCAAATAACGTTGCATCTGACTTCCAGCAAAACCAGCTTTTGATTTCGCATTACCATGCCAACTACCATCACTATATTGATCCATCGTACCAAAAGCAGGAATGCCATTTACTAAAGTTCCTATTGACCAAGATGGACAAATTGCTGCTTGGAAAAAAGTTCTCAAATTATTTTTAGGAGGAACAGAAACACCTGCCATTCGAAGTCTTTCCCTTCTACTAGAAGCTGGTATATCAGCGGTAATGATTAGAGTTTTAAAACCAGAATTTTTAGCTCTTTTTAATAAGTCATCCCTTATTGCTTTATCAGCAGGAGGATAAAGTTGAAACCACCCATTTCCGTCCAAATGCTTTCCAACTTCTTCAACAGATGCGCAAGAAACAGTTGATAAAGAAAAGGGTATATTATTCTTAACAGACATCTTAGACAGTGCTATTTCAGCACCTGGCCACATCAGGCTCGTCATTCCTACAGGAGCCATACCAAAAGGTGCGTCGTATTCATAATCAAACAATTTTGTTTTTAAGTTTGGACTTACGGTACCTTTAAGATATTGAGGAACTAAGAAAATTTGATTAAATACTTTTCTATTATTTTCTAAAGCTTCATCATAACCTGTTCCAGCGAATAAATACTCTGCAGCAAAGTGAGGCATTCTTCTTTTTGCAACACCAACCATGTCACTAACTCTTGGGTATTTATCAACTAAACTAGACAAAACTTTCTCCATTAATATAATAATAATATATTTAACATGTTATTTTTAAAATAATATTAGTTAAAATAATAGTAATAAAATTAAAAACACAACTTAGAAAGATAAATTAATGATAGAAAATCCTCCATTGATACAAATCAAAAAATCTAAAAGTAGAAATAGACCTTCCCAAAATCAAATTAATTCTTTCAAAGATATACCAACTAGCTTTATTTGTGATGCGTTAAGTGGTTACGCGGCTTTAGACCCCACAATTAAACCTTTATCAATTCCTGGAAAAACTGTGAACCACATAGTGGGCCCAGCATTGACTGTTTTTTCTGGGGCCGCAGATGTGCTTGGTATGGCAATCGCTTTAAGTGAAATTCAAGAAGGTGATATAGTTATAAATTGTGTAAATGGATTTCAAGGAACCGCAGCAGTTGGTGATCGTATTGCCGGAATGATTAGAAATAATGGTGGTAAAGGGCTTGTAACCGATGGCCCAATGAGAGATTTAAATGGTGTAATTAGCACTGGTTTAGACTGTTTCTGTACTGGTTTAAATCCTAACTCTCCGTATAATAGTGGCCCTGCAAAGATTGGCTTTTCTGTTGATATTGGAGGCAAAACTGTTAATAGCGGTGATATAATTGTAGCTGATACCGATGGGGTTACTGTCGTTCCTTTTAATAAAATTGACGAGGTTATTAGTAAATTAGAAAGGATAGTTGAAGTAGAAAATGCTATGGACAAACAAGTGTCTGAAGGTCTTAAAATCTCTCAAAAAGCTTTGGATTATCTAAATAGTGACCAAGTAGTTTATACAGAGTAATTAAATCTAGAGATACACTTTCCCATCAGTTATGTTTTGCAAATAGTCAATTGAAATATTTTCATTCATATCAATAACTTTAAATCCTTCTTTAGTTATATCTATAACTGCATAATCTGAATAAACTCTCGATACAACACCAGCACCTGTGAGTGGTAAAGTGCAATTTTGAACCAGTTTAGGTTTCCCTTCTTTTGTTATATGTTGCGTCATAACAAAAACATTTTTCGCTCCTGCAACTAGATCCATAGCTCCACCGACAGCTGGAATACCTTTACCTGTAGACCAATTAGCAAGATCTCCTTTTATAGAAACTTCCATAGCTCCAAGAACACAATAGTCTATGTGTCCACCTCTTATCATAGAAAAACTATCAGCATGATGACAAAAACTTCCACCAGGCAAAATTGTAACTGGTTTTTTTCCTGCATTAATCAAATCTAAATCAATTTCGTTTTCATTTGGAGTAGGCCCCATTCCTAACAAACCATTTTCAGAATGATATATAATTTCACGACCTTCCTTAATATGCTGTGAAACAAGTTCAGGCATTCCTATCCCAAGGTTTACATATGACGCATGTGGTAAATCATCAGCAATTTTTGAAGCAATAGTGTTTCTATCCCACCCTTTTACCACATTTTTTAAGTCTGAATTCATCATGGGTATATCATACCTTCCTCAATTGCATTCGTTTCTATAATTGGATTATCAATTTTAATTATTTTATGAACAAATATACCTGGAGTAATAACATGTTCTGGATTTGTCTTATCAGGTTCTATAATTTTTTTTACCTGAATTAATGATTGCTTTGCTGCCATACACATTATTGGATTAAAATTTCTAGCAGTTTTATTAAAAGTCAAATTTCCATATCTATCAGCAACATCTGCCTTTACAAATGCAAAATCAGCGTAAAGAGCTTCTTCTAAAATATATTTTTTATTATTAAATACTTTTTCTTCTTTGCCTTTTGCTAGAGGGGTTCCAACTGCAGTCGCAGTATAAAAAGCAGGTATGCCTGAACCCGCAGCTCTAATTCTCTCAGCCAAAGTACCCTGTGGCACGACCTCTAATTCTATTTCATTATTATTGTATAATTCAGGAAAGGTTATTCCTTTAGCTGACCTTGCAAATGAACAAATAACTTTTCTTACTTGTTTTTGACCTATCAAAGCTCCAAGTCCTACCCTACCATTTCCTGCATTATTAGCAATAATTGTTAAATCCTTTGCGCCATTATCAATTAAACCATGTAACAACTCAATTGGACTTCCAGCTTCACCAAATCCACCAACCATAATTGTGGCACCATCAAAAATTTCAGATAACATTTCTGAAATCTCTGCTTTTATTTTGTTAATTAACATATTAACCTTTCCAATTATTGATAATTCTTAATATAAGATATATTCTCAATTATAAAGTAAAAAAATATTAAACTGAATGGTAATAAATTATGAATTTTGAGTACTCAGAAAAAGAAGAAAACTTTCGTTTAGAAGTAAAAGAATGGCTTAGTAAGACACTTCCAAAATCTTTGTCCGAAAAAGTAAAAAAATATCAAAGATTAACAAAAGAAGATTATGAAATTTTTATGAAAAACTTAAGTGCTAAAGGTTGGTTAGCATGGCACTGGCCAAAAGAATATGGCGGAACAGGCTGGAATGCCATAGAAAAACATATTTTTGAAGAAGAGATAATAAAAGCATCTGCTCCAAGAATTATTCCATTTGGTGTAAATATGCTTGGTCCTGTATTGATTGAATTTGGTTCGGAGGAACAAAAAAACTATTACCTTCCTAGAATATTAAATAATGAAGACTGGTGGGCACAAGGTTATTCTGAACCTGGAGCAGGTTCCGACCTTGCTAGTCTTAAGACTACAGCGATAGATAAAGGAGACCATTATATTGTTAATGGACAAAAGACATGGACAACTCTTGGTCATCATGCTGATAAAATTTTCTGCTTGGTTAAGACTGATTTGAACGCAAAACCACAACTAGGTATTTCGTTCTTACTTATAGATATGGATTCACCTGGAATAGAAGTAAAGCCCATCGTTACCCTTGACGGAGAACATGAAGTTAATGAAGTTTGGTTCACTGACGTAAAAGTTCCTAAAAAAAATATAGTTGGGAAGGAAAATGAAGGTTGGACTTATGCAAAATACCTCTTGACCTTTGAAAGAACAGGAATTGCAGGAGTACCATATTCAAAATCTGCCCTAAATCATTTAAAAATAGTTTCTAAAAAATCACTTAAGAATGGGAAACCACTTATTGATGATCCTGTTTTTTCTTCTGAAATAGCAGAGCTTGAAATTGATCTTCTGGCAATGGAAATTTTTAATTTAAGAACTGTTAGTGCTGCAGCTGAAGGTAAAGCTCCAGGAATGGAAAGTTCCCTTTTAAAAATAAAAGGTACTTTAGTTAGACAAAAAACAACTGAACTTCTTAGAAAAGCTCTTGGGCCACAAGCTTTACCTTATTTACCAGAGCAATTTGATGAAGGATGGAATGA
>TARA_B110000008_G_scaffold279326_1_pt1 | contig 22595 bp, 18 predicted proteins | sample TARA_B110000008 | Tara Oceans TARA_B110000008 (sample SAMEA4396496) | marine metagenome | biome: Westerlies Biome; feature: [DCM] deep chlorophyll maximum layer (ENVO:01000326); material: water (ENVO:00002006), including particulate matter (ENVO:01000060) such as... | depth 40 m
GGATTGTTTTCTGCAATAATTTCAGGAACCCAACGACTTGTAGATGGACCTTCCAATGCAAGCTCCTTTGCATATTTACCTTCAGAATGAAGGTGAGATGATAAGATTCCTTTTCCATCCTCTTCACTTCTAGATAATACTGCAGCTCCTGCTCCATCTCCAAATATAACTGTTACATTTCTACCTCTAGTTGAACGTTCTAAACCTCCAGAATGATTTTCAGCACCAATTACTAAAATATTTTTATACATTCCTGTTTTTATAAATTGGTCTGCAACAGAAAGTGAATAAATAAAACCAGAACACTGATTTCTTATATCTAATGCTCCAATTGTTGGCATATCTAATATATCCTGAACTCGAACACCGCCACCTGGAAAATACATATCTGGACTCAATGTAGCAAAAACAATAAAATCTATATCATTTTTTGTTAAACCTGCTCTTTCAATAGCTATTTCAGATGCTTTTGCAGCCATCGAAGAAGTTGTTTCACCGGATTCTGGATCAATCCATCTTCGCTCTTTAATACCAGTTCTTTCCTGAATCCATTCGTCACTTGTATCCATCCATTGTTTGAGATCATTATTTGTAACAATATTTTCAGGTAAATAATAACCTAACCCAGTAATTTTAGAATTATACATATATACTTATGATTATTTTTTTGTTCTGTCGTTAAAGGTAGGAAAAATACCATTTTAAAAATTATTTAACAATTATAGCTATTTTTATATGTCATCTTGTCATAATAGTAACTTTGGTATTTTTTTTGACTATTTTTTTTAAATTACAATCATTAAATAAATTTAAAATTATGAGTAAAGGCAATATTAATGTATCTGTAGAAAATATCTTTCCATTAATAAAAAAGTTTTTGTATTCAGATCACGAAATCTTTTTACGTGAACTTATTTCTAATGGAACTGATGCAACCTCAAAACTAAAACATCTTATATCTATTGGCGAAGCAAAAACCGAAATAGGAGACGCAAAAATTGAAATCAGCATTGACAAAGATTCTAAAACACTTACAATAAAAGATCAAGGATTGGGTATGACATCAGAGGAAGTTGAAAAATACATCAATCAAATAGCATTCTCTGGAGCTGAAGAATTTTTAGACAAGTATAAAGATAATGAAGCTGGAATTATTGGCCATTTTGGTCTTGGTTTTTATTCTGCTTTCATGGTAGCTGACAAAGTTGATATAATTACAAAATCTTTTAAAGAGGAGCCTGCAGCACATTGGACTTGTGATGGGTCACCAGAATATACGTTGGTTAAACATGATAAGTCTGATAGAGGAACAGAAATAATTTTACACATAGCTGAGGATTCTGTTGAGTTTTTAGAGGAATCTAAAATCTCTGAATTACTAAACAAATATAACCGTTTTAATCAAGTTCCTATCAAATTTGGAACAAAAGAGATTAACGATCCCGAATTTACACCAAAAACTACTAAAGATAAAGATGGTAAGGAAACTACAGAGCCCCATAAACAAATAACTGTTGATAAAATTATCAACAATACAGACCCAGCGTGGACAAAAAAGCCAGCTGATCTGAAAACTGAGGACTACACTAATTTCTATCGAGAATTGTATCCTATGCAATTTGAGGAATCATTATTTCATATACATTTAAATGTGGATTATCCATTTAACTTAACAGGAATTTTATTTTTTCCTAAGTTAAGCCCTACTATGGATATGCAGAAAGATAAAATCCAGTTGTATCAAAATCAAGTTTTTGTTACAGATAATGTTGAAGGTATAGTGCCTGACTTTTTACAAATGTTAAAAGGTGTTATCGACTCTCCAGACATTCCTTTAAATGTTTCCCGTTCATATTTGCAAGCCGATGGAGCTGTAAAAAAGATTTCTGGATATATTACAAAGAAAGTAGCGGATAAATTAACTTCATTATTCAAAAATAATCGTGAAGATTTTGAAGGAAAGTGGAATGATATAAAAGTAATTATAGAATATGGAATGCTTTCTGAGGATAAGTTTTTTGATAAGGCAAAGAAGTTTGCTCTATATCCAACTGTAGATAATACCTACTTTACATTTGATGAGTTTTTAGAAAAAACAAAAGATGCTCAAACAGATAAAGATGAAAATCAAATTGTTTTGTATGCATCTAATAAAGATTCACAACACAGTTACATTCAAACTGCTAAAGAAAAAGGATATGAAGTATTATTATTAGATTCTCCTATCATTTCTCACTTAATGCAAAAGCTTGAAACCTCTAATGAAAAGATAAAGTTTACAAGAGTTGATGCAGATCATATTGATAATTTAATCAAGAAAGATGATGCGGTTATATCTAAATTATCTGACGAAGAAAAAGAAACCCTAAAGCCAATGATTGAAGGTGCTGTTCCAAAAGAAACATACACAGTTCAACTAGAAGCTATGGATTCTAAGGCATCACCGTTTATAATTACTGTTCCAGAATTTATGAGAAGAATGAAAGAGATGAGTGCTTCTGGAGGAGGCGGAATGATGGGAATGGGTAACTTACCAGAAATGTACAATTTGGTTGTGAATATAAATCATGAATTAGTTGTAGAAATCTTACATACTAAAACAGCTAAAAAACGTGATCGTTTAATTTCTCAAGCATTTGATTTAGCAAAATTATCTCAAAATCTTTTACATGGAGAAGAATTAACAAACTTCATAAAACGCAGTTACGATCTAATTAAATAAGCAATACAAATACTTCAATTCTATAAAGCCTTCGTGTTTATCATACGGAGGCTTTTTAACATTATCCTTATATAAATACTAGATAAATTTATATTTTAGATATTTAAATAAAATATGTAATATATCCATGACTAATATTAAAAAAGCAACCATTAAAGATGCTAATTTATTAGTATCACTAAGTATAAAAACGTTTATACCAGCGCATGGGCACAGCTCTCCAAAAAAAGATATAGACTCTTATATTTCTAATAACTTCAGTAAAAAAAACTTACAATATGAATTATTAGAACAAACGAATGTATATTATCTTATCTATTATAAAAATAAAGTTGCTGGGTTTTCAAAAGTCATTTTTAATGCGAAGAATAAAAATATTAATGGTATTAATAATACAAAAATGGAGCGTTTATATTTATTAAAAGAATATTATGGTTTAGGTTTAGGACTAGAACTATTTAATTTTAATGTAGCCTTATCAAAAGAAAATCATCAAAGAGGTTTGTGGTTAGAGGTTTGGGTAGAAAACTTAAGAGCAATTGCATTCTATTCAAAAATGGGAATGAAAAAAATAGGCTTGTATAATTTCAAGGTTTCAGAAACTCACTCAAACCCTAACTACGTAATGTATTTGAAGTTCTAAAAAAAACCTCTGACTTACCAGAGGTTATTTTTTAGTTAATTGATTCATCTTATTATTCTTTGATAAACTTTTGTGTGTAAATCATATTATTAGAATTAATTCTCAATAGATAAATTCCAGAAGCTGTACTCTCAATATTAACTTTATTTATGGTATTACCAACTAATAAACCACTATCGATTACCTGCCCCATTAAATTTAAAATAGTGTAATTCATCTTTTCTATAGTTCCCAATTTAATATTTAAATCACTTATAACTGGATTTGGATATACAGTTATCAATTTTTCTAAATTTAAATCATTATTGCTTAATGTACTGACTGCATTAAAAGTTACAGACTCTGAAGAACTAAATTCTCCTGATGAATCAATAATTATATTCCCATTACTGTCCTGAAGATTATAATTACCAGTCCCATAACCACAACAAATCCCATCACCATATGAATCAGAAATCGTGAAGGTATAGCATTCATTTAAACCAGGAATTGATATAGTTTCTTGATAACTAGTCTCGTTCTCATAAGTATCAGTAGGACCGCTTTCTATAACTGTATCGTTAGAGTCTCTAAGTTCCCACGTTGTCTCATAACCATATTCATCTGTCAAGATATTTAATTCAATTGAAGATGTCTGAAATAATGGAGAAACAGAAAAATTAAATATATAATTATCATTTGATGAATTCTCATCAACATTTCCATTTGGACTGGAAACTAGAATAGAAAATACATGATTACCGGAAGAAATAGAAGTATAGCTAGGGATATTAATTACATCACTTTCTCCTTGTTGTAAAGAACCTATCCAATTATATATTGTATCTGTTTCATTGTCTAAGTTATAAGTAATTGTTGCTGAAATTAAAGTCTCTACTCCTGAATTATAAATTGTAATCGAAGGGGTAAAATCTTCACCGCATATTTCTGAAGACGAACTATTTTCAATACTAACGCGGGCATCATTAGCATATGTTTGTAATGCTGGATATTGATCTATAGTATCGGGATTTGTTCCTGAGGGGTCTAACCAATCTTGTAATCTTGAGGAAGCCGAAGTTCCAAAATCCCAAGCTACGCCAAAACGACCGTAAATATCATATCCACCATTATTTGAAGTTCCTGAACATGCAGCACTACCTCCAGAAAGCACACCTATAATTTGACCCAATTCGTTAAATAATGGTGAACCCGAAGATCCAGGCTCTGTAACTCCTAGTTCCCATTCTTCAATTCTCCACATTTTAGCATTTCCATTTCCATTAAAACTAGTTGAAGTTCTATAAGCTCCATCATCTTCTCTACACACTTTTTGAATATCTCCACTAGGGTGATGAATTCCGAAATTTACATTTGGAACATTTGTTTTAGAACGATTCCATCCAGCAAATACAAGATCATCATTATCGTTGAAAAAAGAAGTGTCTGTTATTTCTACTAATTCTGTATCTGATTCATCACTTTGCATTCTAACAATAGCACCACTAACGGTTTGATTATAAGAACCATTTGGACTGCTAGCCGTTGTTGAACAAGATGGGGAAGGACTCCTCCAATTAAAACGAAATGCCCATCCTCCTTCTCCACCTCCGCAGTGATTAGCAGTTAAAAAATAAGGCGTTCCATCATTATTGGTATTGTTTACTAATGCTCCTGAACAAAAACCATTACTTCCGCTAACCAACATACCTGCAGATGTTTTGACATTTTCTTTTACTGTATTAACTCCATAATTATTGGCTCCAGGTGGAGTGATATCACAATCAACATCTTGATTACAATCTCCAGAATCACCTAAAGATTTTTGATATGTTTTAGCTGTTCTATAACCGTGAATAACAGAACTAATAATTAATGTGAACTCTCCTTTAATATTTGCTGGTTGATGGTATTCTAACCAAGCATGATTCCCTTTAACCAACCAAGTTCCTAAAACTTGTTCAGGATTATTATTAAAATGAGTAAAAGGACGAAGTAAGTCTTTTTTGTCATTACTATAGACATAAAGCTTTGAACCTATGGGTATGTTAAAGCTTTCGAACATGAAATTCAATGAATAGGCTCCTTCAGATTTATAAGACATTCTCCAAATACGATCTCCGTTTGGTAGAGTTGACCATTCTCCAACATCACTTATATCATGATTTACAAATTGATCTTTTCCAAATCGCCAAGGTTTTGATTTGTTCTTATCATTTATTTCATCTTCGCTTTTTAGTTTAACCAAATCAATTGCAGGCAAAATATAAGGTTTAATGTTGAAAGATGATTTATTAGTGGTTTTCCAACTAGGTGGTTTTAATTCATCAGGTATCTGTGCAAAAACAGAAACTGAAATCAAAAAAATAAAAAAGAAAGTTGTTTTTTTCATGACTAAAAATATAATATATATTAAAATTAAACTTTTCTTGATTCATAATAAAAAAATTTTATACTTAAATGATACTTGTATTAATAATTATTAAAAAAAAAGTATCATAAAATAATTTTTACTAAAAAAATGATCTGAAATGTCCAAATAAATTATAATGGTTATTATAAAAAAACCTTTATAAATAGGTTTTATGTTAGTATCAAAGTCAGTATCTTTAAGAATCAAAATCAACAACAATGAAAAAAATCATCTTTTTAATTACATTCCTATGCATAGGAATTACAAAAGCCCAAATTGACATAAGAATATATGATATAGTTGATAAAATTGATGCAAATAGAATTAAAAAAGATATAGCCACCCTAGCTAATTTTGGAACAAGACATACCTTGAGTGATACCATCTCTAAAACAAGAGGTATCGGTGCTGCTCGCCGATGGATTAAGTCAGAATTTGACCATATTAACAGGGATTGTAATAATTGTTTAGATGTTTTCTATCAAAACAATCTAGTAAAAAAAAATAGTACACGAATTGTCCATGATGTCTTGATTGTAAATGTTATTGCTGTTCAAAAAGGAACCAAATATCCAAAAAATTACATCATCATGAGTGGAGATATTGACTCTCGTGTTTCGGATCCAAATAATTACATATCAGATTCACCAGGAGCTAATGACAATGCATCAGGAATGGCAGGAACTCTTGAAGCTGCTAGAATATTATCTAAATACGAATTTGAAAATAGTATTATGTATGTTGGATTATCTGGGGAAGAACAAGGACTATTTGGTGGTCGTGGCTTGGCAATGCATGCAAAGAAAAAAGGATGGAAAATTATTGGAATTATGAACAACGATATGATTGGAAATATTAAAGGTGTAGATGGAGTGATAGACAATAAAACTTTTAGAATATTTTCTGAACCAACATCTACTAAAGAAACTGAGAAGCAACAAAAATCAAGACGTTTTTATGGAGGCGAAGTAGATGGAGTTTCTAGGCAATTAGCTCGTTTTATCTATAAAACTACCAAAACATATATGCCAGAGATGAATCCCAAGATGATTTATCGATTGGATCGTTTTGGACGTGGCGGACATCATAGACCCTTTAATGATGAAGGGTTTGCCGGAATCAGAATTATGGAAATGCATGAAAATTACACACAACAACATCAAGATATTCGTATCGAAGATGGAATTGAATATGGCGATAAATTAAAATTCGTCAATTTTGACTATGCAAAAAAGTTAACGGCAGTTAATGCGATCAATCTGGCAAGTATTGCCTGGGCACCACCTGCTCCAAAAAATGTTAAAATTGGTGGGGCTGTTGAGCCTGCAGTAAAGCTTAAATGGGATAAAGTTAATGGTGCAAAAGGCTATAAAATATATTGGAGAGATACTACATCTCCAACCTGGGATCATTTTAGATATTTAGAAAATGTTACTGAATTTACGTTAAAAGGAATTGTAGTTGATAATTTCTTCTTTGGGATTGCTGCAGTTGGAGAAAATGGTCATGAAAGTATAGTAACATTTCCTTCTGGTTTAATAAAAAAATAGAATCAATGCATAGTTATGGCTATTTAAAAATCATTTGAAATCAAAAAAGGCCTATTGTTAAAGAAAGTAACTATTAAGAAGTGAAATTTTTATATTTTATAAGTTACATAAACTTTTAATAGTCATCAAACATTTATAATACTCAGTTCAAAAAATATTCTTATAAACCATTTATAAAACTTCCATATGGATCTTTGAATTGAACGCCTTCAGCATACCTATATTTGCTCAATTTTTTATATTCTACTAATGCCCATAAAACAAATTCTTGCCAAAAAAAGATTTCTTCTTTTGTTACTTGTGTTTGATAATTTAATACAAAATTCGATAAAGGTTTTACCTTATTTAATAACTTTTTGTATTTATTTTCACAAACATCATCTAAAATTTCAAAATCTTCATTATGATTAAAAAACCAAGAAACAATAGAATCGTATGGTGTTTCAACCCCTTGTTTTTCAATCTTTTGAACTTTAGGGAAAAATTTATCATACAACGATTTAATAGCACTTCCAAGCAATGTTAGAGCAACATTATAAGCGCCTTCTTGCTCTCCCTCATAAACCAATTCTATTTTACCAGTAATTGCAGGAATAATACCCCTAAAATCACTCATTCTTACAGAAGTTTTTTTATCATCAGAATGTAATAAACGTCTTTCTGCTGTACTTATTAGGTTTTCAAAAGCAGTAATACTCATACGTGCGCTTACACCACTTTTTACATCCACATATTCACTCTTACGAGCTTCAAAAACAAGTTGTTCTAAAATATCTTTTGCCAATTCAGGTATAAAAATAGTTTTAGATCTATGCAAATCGATTGTTACTTCTTGAGAAGTAATAATTTTTGCAATCTCAATTGAGTTAGGATAATGAGTTAGGATTTGAGAACCAATTCTATCTTTTAGGGGTGTTACTATACTTCCTCTATTTGTATAATCTTCAGGATTTGCAGTAAAAAAAAATTGCATATCTAAAGGGAGTCTAAGTTTAAAACCTCTAATTTGAATATCTCCTTCTTGTAAAATATTAAATAAGGCTACTTGAATTTTAGCCTGTAAATCTGGCAACTCATTGATTACAAAAATGCATCGATTGGCTCTTGGAATCATTCCATAATGAATCACGCGATCATCAGCATAACTTAACTTTAAATTAGCAGCTTTTATAGGGTCTACATCTCCAATAATATCTGCCACTGTAACATCTGGTGTTGCTAATTTTTCTGCAAATCGATCGTTTCTATGTAACCAAGTAATAGGTGTTTTCTCTTTAGTATGTTCTATTAACTCAATAGCAAAACGAGAAATTGGTGCTAGTGGATCGTCGTTAATTTCTGATCCTGCCACTACTGGAATATATTCATCTAATAGATTCACCATCAATCTTGCTAAACGAGTTTTTGCTTGTCCACGCAAACCTAATAAGTTGATATTGTGCCTAGACAAAATAGCTCTTTCCAATTCTGGAATCACTGTATATTCATAACCATGAACACCTTTGAAAATTGTTTTTTTATTTTTAATACAAGCTATTAAATTGTCTCTCAATTCATCTTTTATTGATTTTGATTTATATCCAGATTTCTTTAACTCTCCAATTGTTTGTATTGATGTTTTTTTCATACTAGCTTTTAATTCTTTTTTTTCTATTTGATTCATAATCTTCAAAAATCATTTCTCCTAATCCTTTAATTCCTGTGTAAAAAGCTTTTCCTTGATTTGCTTTTGTAAATTCCCTTACAAATTTCATCAAGTAATTATCTTGGGCAATCATAAAAGTAGTAATGGGAATGTGTAATCGTCTTGCTTGTTGGGCCATTGCATAACATTTATTTGTAATAAAAGAATCTAAACCGTTACTGTTTTTATAGTACTGTCCATCTGGCATTTTAAGACAACTTGGTTTTCCATCAGTAATCATAAAAACCTGTTTATTTGTATTTCTTTTTCTTCTTAATAGATCCATTGCTAATTGAAGGCCTGCAACAGTATTTGTATGATAAGGGCCGACTTTTAGATAAGGTAAATCTTTAATGTCTATTGTCCAAGAATCATTCCCAAAAACTAAAATATCTAGTGTATCCTTCGGGTATCGAGTAGTAATTAATTCTGCCAAGGCCATAGCAACCTTTTTTGCTGGTGTAATTCTATCTTCACCATATAGAACCATAGAATGGCTGATATCGATCATCAAAACAGTGCTCATTTGAGCTTTGTGCATTGTTTCCTCAACTACAAGATCATCCTCTGTTAAATTAAAGCTTCCTATACCATGATTTATTTGTGCATTTCGCAAGCTTTCTGTCATTGAAACTTTGTCTAAAGAATCTCCAAATTGATAATTTCTAAAATCACCAGTATGTTCATCACCTATACCCTGTCCCTTACTTTTATGATTTCCAGAGCCTCTTCTTTTTATCTTTCCAAATATTTGGTTTAATGCCTGCTGTCTTATGGCTCTTTCTGTTTTTGCCGTTATAACAATATTCTCTCCATTATCAGTTGAATCAATTTCTTCTTTGACGTATCCTTTTATTTTCAAATCTTCAATAAAATCATCAATTGTATAGTTTTTATCTGTTAGCTCATACTCAACATCCAACTGTCTTAACCAATCAATAGCTTCATCAAAATCACCAGAAGTGTGAGTTATAATCTCTTTAAAAATATCAAACAACTTCTCAAAAGGAGTAAGATTAGGGAGGGTAAAGTGTTTGAAAACAAATCCCAAACTTTTAATTTCTTTCATAGAAAACAAAAATAAGACTTTAAAGGATTTGATTTAAAAAATTAACAATCCTTTCACATTTTATCAATGACTTATTTTGCTAAAAGATACTTTTAAAAAAATGTTCATGTCTTTTAACATATCTTTCATAAAAACAGTATCTAGTTTGATATCTGTTTTTGTAATTTTATCTAATGAATAAAGTATTAATTACTGGAGGCTCAGGTTTAATTGGAAAACGTTTATCTTATTTATTAACTTGTAAAGGATATGAGGTTAGAATTTTAAGCAGATATGAAAGACTTGGCTGTAATTACAAAACGTTTGTTTGGAAAATTAAAGAGCAGCATATAGATGAAAATGCTTTTAAAGACTTGAATCATATTATTCATCTAGCAGGTGCTGGAATCGCAGATAAAAGGTGGTCTAAAAAAAGAAAAAAAGAGATTATATATAGTAGAGTGGCTTCAACTAATTTACTTTACAATACAATAAAAAGATTAAAAACTCCTTTGAGTAGCTTTATTTCTGCCTCTGCAACTGGCTATTATGGAGCTATAACTTCAGAAGCTATTTTTAAGGAAATTGACAAGCCTGCAACAGATTTTGTTGGAACAGTTTGTAGTTTATGGGAAAAATCAATCTTTAAATTTAATGAAATTAATATTAGAACGGTAGCGTTGCGAACCGGTATAGTGTTATCTAAACATGGAGGTGCTTTAAAAAAAATAAAAACACCTATCATTACCCCAATTGGAAATGGCAAACAATATATTCCATGGATTCATATAGATGATTTATGTGAGTTATATATTAGAGCAATTGAAGACACTAATTTTAAAGGAGTATTTAATGCGGTATCTAATGAGCATCAATCTAATTTTTCATTTTCAAAAACAGTCGCTATGGTATATAAAGTCCCTTTTTTAAATGTGGGTATTCCAAAATTTATTTTAAGAATCATATTTGGAGAAATGTCAACAATTATTATAAATGGCAGTAGAGTATCTAGTAATAAGTTAGAATATAATGGATTTAAAATTAAATTCAAGACACTAGAAAATACATTAAAAAATATATTATGAAAATACATTTTATAATTCTTTTATTCCCTTTTTTAATGCTGCAGAAAGACACCTTTCACATAGACTTTGGAGAAGAAAAAAAAGGACATTATTGGAAAGTTATTAATGATGGCGTAATGGGAGGAATATCAAAAGGGAGTAAAGAATTAACAAAAAATAGTATGCTATATAAAGGGAAGGTTTCACTAGATAATAATGGTGGTTTTTCTTCTTTACGTCGATCTTTTTCTGACAAAGATATCTCTATGTTTAATGAAATTGAGATACGCTATAGATCGGTTGGAATTTCTTTAGCCTTTACAATTGCTGTAAGTCAAAGGTGGTACATCCCTAATTATAAAATAAGTCTTGATGGAACTTCATCTGAATGGACAACAACAACTATTAAACTATCAGATTTAAGAAAGCATTACATTGGAAAACCAATGAACGAAATGTTAAAAAAAGAAACTTTGAAAGAGATTGTTAGAATTGGATTCATTACAGATGAAAAGAAATATGGCAATTTTGAATTTGAAATAGATTTTATTAAATTCAAATAAAAAAATAACCCAATACTGAGATTTTTTTATCACAATACACCATATTCTTATTTAAAAGTTGATGAAATATCAATAGCTACTTCAGACCAAGTTTTACTAATATCATCCAATCCTTTGTGTAATTCTTTACAAATCAGATTTAAAGAATCTAAAGATGATTTAGCATTACATCAGCAGCCAAAACTTCTTCTAATTTATATATACTTTTTAAAAGCTGATGTAACCTTTTTATCTAAATTATCGATCATTATTTTATTGCAATAGCCTTTACCCCACCTCTTACTTTATCACCAATTTTTACAGTTAATTTTGTATCTAATGGTAAAAAGATATCAACTCTACTTCCAAACTTTATAAAGCCTGCATCTGCACCTTGTAAAACTTCCTCTCCTTCTTTGGCATAGTTAACAATTCGTTTTGCTAAAGCTCCTGCTATTTGTCGATATAAGACTTCTCCAAAAACTAAATTATCTATAACTACAGTTGTTCTTTCATTTTCAGTAGAAGCTTTTGGATGCCAAGCTACAAGATATTTTCCTGGATGATACTTACTGTATTTTATAATTCCATTTAAAGCATATCTAGTAACGTGAACATTTATAGGTGACATAAATATAGAAACTTGAAGCCTTTTTTCTTTAAAATATTCAGGTTCTTCAACCTCTTCAATAACAACAATCTTGCCATCAACAGGAGCAATAATATGGCTATCATTTATTTCTGTTATTCTTTTAGGATTTCTAAAAAACTGTAAGACAGTAATCAAAAAAAACAATAGTAAAATTTGAACTACTTTTCTCAACCAAAATATTTCAATAAACCTTTCTGAAACTAAAGTTCCTAAAAGGATAAATATAAATGTAAAAAAAATTATTTTATAACCCTCTCTGTGAAAACTTAGCATGATTTTAAATTATGAAATTTATATACAAATATACAAAGGGTGCTACAAACAACAAACTATCTAATCTATCTAATAAACCTCCATGACCTGGTATAAGAGTTCCACTATCTTTAATTTTTGCTTGTCTTTTAAATTTTGATTCTACTAAATCACCAATTGTACCTAATACAGAAGTCATTAAGGAAATTACTATTAATTGATTAAGAGAAAAGTAATTATCAAAATATGAAAGAATAAAAGCTGTTATTAAAGTAAAGATTATACCTCCAAAAAAACCTTCTAAAGTTTTTTTTGGTGAAACACTTTCAAATAATTTTCTTTTTCCAAAATTTTTACCAACAAAAAAAGCAAAACTATCATTAACCCATATAAAAATTACTAATGATAAAATAATCGATTCTTCATACTCTTGATTTACAATCGGAAGAAAAATTAAAAAGATAAATGACAATAAAAGGTATCTGATTGAGATATCAAATTTCTGTAATTTATTTGAGGGGTAATGATTGTTTTTTAAAAAGAGATTGATCATTAATTGAATAGATCCAGATAGAGATAATATAAGTAGAATAGCGAGTAATAAAATAGAGTTAAGTACTGAGTATTCAAGATATAAAATAATTAAAAACAATATGTATATTATTACATTATTGTATTTAATCATATTAAAAAACTCCCTAATACATAAGATACCAAATATTGAAATAAGGGTTAAATAAGATTCTTTAGAATACATGATTGCTCCTATACAAAGAATTGAATAAAAAAATCCAGAAACAACTCTCTTGACAAGGTTTGTCATATTATAAATCTTCTAAAAGTAACAAATATAAGTTTTTAGAGTTGTTATCACCATAATTTAAAAAATTATCATCGTCATTTAGAAAGCTATATTTCCTAATGGCACTTATATTGGTGGGAATAATTTCTTTATAGTTAGTTTTAATACCTGTTAATCCCTCTCCTCGATCTTTTACAAATTGACTTGTTTTTGCAAAAACAATGAAATCTTCTGTTAATGAGGATATTTTATGGTTACTTAATTGGTTAGATGAGAAGAGAATATCCCCATTATCAGAAATTAAATGTTCGCAAGTTGTAAAGAAAGGTTTTTTTATGTCGAGTTCTTTCTGAATATTAACATCTGATTTTTTTAAGAAGATCTCAATATTATTATCAAAACATGTTATTGTATTCCAATTATTTTCAGATATAATTTTAGTTAAATTATTTATAATCTCGTTTTCAGAAATACAATATAAAAACTTACCTCCTTTAGCGATAAAGTTATTTACAAAAACATGCTCTAAAGATAAATTAACATTTGGAGGATTGATTATTTCTTCTTTAGGTGGCTTGTTTCTTTTAAATAATTTTTTAAAAAAATTCATTTAAAAACTAATTTTAATTTTCTTATTAATTATCTCTTTTTTTAGTCTTTTAGAACCTCATCTGAAGTAACCTCTTCTTCATTAAATTTCTTTTTGCTAGCTTTTTCTTCAGTAATCTTATCTTCATGCTTAACCTCTGAAAGTTCATCTTCAAAAGGTCTTTCACCAAAAATTTTGATTAAATCATCTTTGAATATAACCTCTTTTTCAAGTAACAACTCTGCTAATATTGTTAATTTTTCTTTATTATGGTCAAGAATTTGAATAGCTCTTTCATACTGAGTTTGTATCATTTTGGAAATTTCTTCATCAATAGTTTTGGCTGTATTTTCACTATATGGTTTGACAAATGAATCGTTTCCTGAAGAATCATAATATGTTATGTTTCCTACTTTATCATTTAAACCATAAACAGTTACCATTGCTCTAGCTTGTTTTGTTACTTTCTCAAGATCACTTAATGCACCTGTCGAAATTTTGTTGAAGATAATTTTTTCAGCAGCTCTTCCACCTAAAGTAGCACACATTTCATCTAACATCTGTTCTGTTTGAACAATCATTCTTTCTGCAGGAAGATACCAGGCTGCCCCTAGACTTTGACCTCTTGGAACAATAGTAACTTTCACAAGAGGTGCAGCAAATTCAAGCATCCAACTAACTGTTGCATGACCTGCTTCATGAAAAGCTATTGTTTTTTTCTCTTTAGGAGTAATCACTTTATTTTTCTTTTCTAAACCACCAACTATTCTATCTACAGCATCTAAGAAATCTTGATGGTGAATTGCTGTTTTGTCTTCTCTGGCAGCTATTAAAGCTGCCTCATTACACATATTAGCTATGTCAGCTCCAGAGAAACCAGGAGTTTGTTGTGCTAAAAAATCAATCTTAACATCATCAGCCAATTTAAGTGGCATAATATGAACTTCAAAAATTTCTTTTCTTTCTTTAATATCTGGAAGATCTACATAAATTTGCCTGTCAAAACGTCCTGCTCTCATTAAAGCAGAATCTAAAACATCTGCTCTGTTTGTTGCTGCTAGTACAATAACATTTACATCAGTTCCAAAACCATCCATTTCTGTCAATAATTGGTTCAACGTGTTTTCACGTTCGTCATTTCCACCAGTCATACTATTTTTACCACGCGCCCTCCCAATAGCATCTATTTCATCAATAAATATTATTGAAGGTGATTTTTGTGCAGCCTGTTTAAATAAATCTCTGACTCTTGATGCTCCTACTCCAACAAACATTTCAACAAAATCTGAACCTGACAATGAAAAAAATGGAACATCTGCTTCACCCGCTACAGCTTTTGCTAATAGAGTTTTTCCTGTTCCTGGAGGTCCTACAAGTAAAGCACCTTTAGGTATTTTACCTCCTAAAGCAGTGTATTTCTCTGGATTCTTTAAAAAATCTACTATTTCTTGGACTTCTTCTTTAGCTCCCTCTAGTCCAGCAACGTTTTCAAATGTTGTTTTCACTTTTGTATCCTTGTCAAACAATTTAGCTTTGGATTTTCCAATATTAAAAATTTGGCCTCCACCTCCACCTCCAGCACCACCACCTGACATTCTTCTCATAAAAAAAATCCAAATAGCTATCAATAAAATAAAAGGTAAAAAACCAATGATAGATTCAAGAAAACTTCCTCTTGAGTCTGAATCTAAATCAAAATCTAAATTTTTTGAGGATTTATATTCATTCAATTTATTTTCAAAATTTTGTAAATCCCCAAAGTCATATTGAAATAAAGGAGAACCATTTCTATAAAGAGGGGCTGTAGATTGCTTCTTATATTTTTCTTTTGTTTGAGCTTCTTTTTTTATATAAACTTCAGCTATGTTTTTGTTTATAATAAGAATCTTACTAACATCATTAGATTCTAAAATTTTAAAAAATTTATTTGTTGATATTTTCTTAGTAGAAAATGAGGAGTCATTTACTAAACTAACTCCAATAATAGCAACAAATATTGCCCCATAAATCCAATACATATTAAATTTAAATTTGGGTACATTTGGTGTTGAATTTTTATTCTTTTCGCTCATCTAACTTTTATGAATAGGATTGATTTCAATTATTTTTGCATCTCCCCAAAGGCTTTCTATATCGTAAAATTCTCTTACTTGTTTTTGAAAAATATGTACTACTATATTTACATAATCAATCAAAACCCATTCTGAGTTGCTTTGACCCTCAATATGCCATGGTTTATCTTTTAACTCTTTACTAACAACTTTCTTAATAGAACCTGTTATTGAATTCACTTGTGTATTTGAATTTCCAGAACATATAATGAAATAATCACATACAGTGTTATCTATTTCTCTTAGGTCTAATAATTTGATACTTTCAGCTTTCACATCATCCATACCCTTTATAATTACGGATATTAGAGTATCTGTACTAACTGGTTTATTTATCATTAAATTTTTATAATTTTAACAAAGTTATTATTTTTTTGCGAGTATATTGCGTACTATTAAATTAGTTTACGCTTTATTTAACACTTGAGAATAATCAAACTTAATGCCACTAGCTCCACTAATTCTTTTATAAAAGAATTGGCAAGAAAATCTTTTCTTGAAAATTACACAATTGTTGTTACAAATAACCAATCCTCTGGCCGGGGACAAATGGATAAATTATGGGAATCTGAACCTAATAAAAACCTGACATTCAGTATATTCACCTCTTTGAAAAAATTAAAAATTAAAAATCAAGCATATTTAAATTTTGCCATTTCATTAGCAATATTTGATGTATTAAAATCTTTAGGAATCCCAAATTTATATATAAAATGGCCCAACGACATAATGTCAGCTAAAAAAAAAATATGTGGAATTCTTATAGAAACTACTTTTTATCATCAACAAATTAAAAACACTGTTATTGGAATAGGATTAAATGTGAATCAAGAAAAGTTTTCAAGCAAATTTCAAAATGCAGCATCTTTAAAAATGATTGTGAAAAAAAAATTTGATTTAGACCCAATCATGAATTCAATAATAGAAAAAATTAAATATAGAATTTCAACTATCGAAAATGGTAGTTTTAAAATAATACACAAACAATATCATAATGTTTTATATAAGAAAGGAATTCCAACTACATTTATTGATAAAAAAACTAATTTATTTTTTATGGGGATAATTTTAGGTGTTACTTCAATTGGAAACTTACAAATACAATTAGAAGACGATACAATTGTTGAATATGGACTTAAAGAGGTTTCAATTGCTAAAGTTTAGCAATATTTTCTGTAAGAGTGTCTATAAAACTGGTTAATGGTTTTTTAACCATCATTGCCATCATAGGATTAAAATCTCCTTCAAATTGTAATTGAACACCACTAGAGTTATCAGAAATAGGCAAAATATTAGCTTCTAATGTAAACGCTAATTTGCTGCTAGCAGCACCTAAACTTACTTTAGAATATTCAATACGATCACCAAGAACAAGTCTTATTTCTGGCATCCCTTTTAATGCAAATAAAAATGAATTCCCTTCAACTTCAAATTTTTGAGTACTTGATGGCATAAGTAATTCAAAATTTTCTAGCGTCATAAAAAATTCATAAGCTTCTTTTGCTGATTTGGCAACTACTACTTTTTTTCCTTCTATATTCATATTGTTATGGTTTCCAATTTCCTGGATCTTTTCTCCACTTAGAGAGTGTTTCTAATTCCTTTTTAGAAATATATTTGCTATCCATGGCCTGTTCTAACAAATGAGAATAATTACTCAAAGTTGTTAAAAGTACATTGCTGTTTTTAAAATTATCTGAAGCAATATCAAATCCATAAGAGAAAATAGCAACCATTCCTTTTACCACAGCCGCATTTTCTTTTAAAGCTTTCACGGCATTTAAACTGCTTTTTCCTGTGCTTATTAAATCTTCAATTACTACTACATTTTGACCACTTTCTAAGTGACCTTCAATTTGATTTTTACGACCATGAGTTTTTGGTTCTGGCCTCACATATATAAATGGAACACCTAACTCTTGAGCTACCAAAACACCAATAGCAATGGCTCCTGTTGCTACTCCAGCAATTACATCTGGCTTGCCGTATTGTAACTCTACTATTTTTGCAATTTCTTCCTTTAAAAACAAACGAACAGGAGGGTAAGATAATGTAACTCTATTATCGCAATAGATTGGAGACTTCCAGCCCGAAGCCCATGTAAATGGCTCTGATGGGCTTAGCTTAATAGCTTTCACTTTAAGTAAAACTTCTGCTGTTTTTTTTGCTGTATCTTTGTGTAAAATCATATAGGCAAATGTATAAAGTTTTTATTAATGAAAGACCTATTATTTTAACAGATTCTTTGTTTGTAAAAAGTGATTTTGATCACGTAAAGTACAAAAACACCATCATTTCAGAAATCATTCATAAGTTAACAGAAGGAAGCATTACAGGTATCATATTGCTGTGTGATGACATTCAAGAAGCTTGGGGAGATTTTATAAGTCATTTTAAAGTGATAAGCGCCTCGGGTGGTTTAGTTATTAATGAAAAGCTAGAATTTTTATTTATTTTTAGAGGAGGCAAATGGGATCTCCCAAAAGGAAGAATTGAAAAAGGAGAACAAATTAAAGAAGCAGCTCTAAGAGAAGTTAAAGAAGAATGTGGCATTTCTAAACTTAAATTAGGTAATTTTTTAATTACTACCTACCATATTTTCTTTCAAAACAATCAAAATAGATTAAAAGAAACTCATTGGTTTCAAATGGAAACAACAACTAAAGAAGTTTTAATACCTCAACTAGAGGAAGGAATTACCATTGCCATATTTAAAAACAAAGAAGATTCTGTAAGAGCATTAGATAATAGCTATGGAAATATTCATTTGGTTTTTAAAGCTTATTATCAAAAGTAACATTCTAATTATTAGTTCTTTCAATACTGTAATTTCATATGGCACTCTATGAGTGTTTCATTAATTCTATTATCTTTGCCGACTTCTAAAAAAACCCAACAAACATGAATACATTCGTTAGAAAAAGAGTAAAGAACGCACAAAATGATATTCTTTCTGGAATCACAGTAGCTTTAGCACTGGTTCCAGAAGCAGTAGCTTTTGCATTTGTTGCTGGTGTAGATCCTCTGGTTGGTTTGTACGCTGCATTTATGGTAGGGTTAATTACTGCTATTTTTGGTGGAAGGCCTGGTATGATTTCTGGAGCAACAGGTGCATTGGCTGTTGTAATGGTGAGTTTGGTGAGCGAAGGAAATGCGATGGGAGAAGCAAGTGAAAATTTAGGTTTGTACTATCTTTTTCTTACAGTAATTTTAATGGGGTTTATTCAAATATTAGCTGGAGTTTTTAAACTCGGAAAATTTGTTCGTTTAATTCCGCACCCAGTAATGATGGGCTTCGTAAACGGATTGGCTATTGTTATTTTCTTATCTCAACTTGGTATGTTTAAAACTACCGTTGGTGGTGAAAAAGTTTGGCTTAAAGGTCAGAACCTATATATGATGATTAGTCTAGTTGGGCTAACGATGTTGATTATGTGGGGATTGCCAAAAATAAAAGCAACAAAAAAATTACCTGAAGCATTAATTGCTATTTTGGTGGTAGCCGGTATTGTGATCTTTTCTAATCTAGATGTTGCAACTGTTGGATCTTTTATAACTGATGGTGGTGGAGACGGTTTAAAAGGTGGACTTCCTGTTCCAGTATTAGAAACCTTTTCTAAAATTCCAATGAATGTAGAGACTTTCTTATTTATTCTTCCGTACGCAGCGATTCTTGCTGCTATTGGATTAATAGAATCTTTGATGACTCTTAATTTGGTAGATGATTTAACAGAAACACGCGGAAATTCTAATCGTGAATGTATCGCACAGGGTGGTGCAAATATTTTTACAGGCTTTTTCGGAGGAATGGGTGGTTGTGCTATGATTGGGCAATCCATCATCAATATTAAAGGGGGTGGTAGAGGACGTTTGTCTGGAATTACCGCTGCAGTAATGTTATTAATCTTTATATTATTTGCTTCTTCCTATATAGAAAAAGTTCCAATTGCCGCATTAGTAGGAGTAATGTTTATGGTTGTTATTGGCACCTTTGCTTGGTCTAGTTTTAGGATCATGAACAAGATTCCTGTTTCAGATCTGATTGTTTTAATTTTAGTTTCTGGTCTGACTGTTGTTTTTGATCTAGCAATCGCTGTTATTGCAGGAGTAATTGTAAGTGCCTTGGTTTTCTCTTGGGAAAATGCAAGACGTATTAGAGCTAGAAAACGCATTAGAGAAGACGGAACAAAAGTATATGAAATATGGGGACCATTATTCTTCGGAAGCATTACTGCTTTTAATGATAAATTTGATGTAAAAAATGATCCAGACTCAGTAGAAATTGATTTTGTAGAATCTAGAGTTTCTGATCATTCTGCTTTGGAAGCAATTTTCGTACTCGCTGAAAAATACCAAGCTGCTGGAAAAAAAATCACGCTAAAACATCTGAGTACAGATTGTAAGATATTATTATACAAAGCAAGCCCTATTTTTCATCAAATAATTGAGGAGGATATTGATGATCCTAGATATCATTTAGCTGCAAATCCAGAAAAGTTTCCGAAATCACTATCTGAGTATAAATTTTAACAGATTAGCTTATCCTAACAGATTTTTAAATAATTAGTTTCTAAACCATTCCGTGATCAGATAACGGCAAAGACCTAACCCGTTTCCCTGAAGCATTAAAAATAGCATTGGTAATTGCAGCTGAGATGGGAGGAACTCCTGGTTCTCCTACTCCTGTTGGAGCTTCGTTATTATCAACTAAATGAACATAAATATTTGGTACATCTATCATTCGTGTCATTTGATAATCATGAAAATTACTTTGTTCTACAACCCCATTTTTAGTAGATATTTTTCCAAACATAGTGAGAGACATTCCAAAAATTGCCGCACCCTCCATTTGGTTGATTACAGCATCTCTATTCACATACAATCCACAATCTAATACAGAATAGATGTTTTCTACTTTTACTTTTTTACTTTTTACAGAAACCTCAACTACCGTTGCTACGTAACTATAAAAACTATAATGAATAGCAACTCCTAAACCATGGCCTTCAGGTAATTCTCTACCCCATTTTGATAGTTTTTTTGCTTCTAATAATACATTTTTTAGTCGTGCTACATTAAACGGGTGAGGCGATTTTTCAGTTGAAATTTTATCTTTTCCTAACAAATCTAATCGGAAATCTATAGCGTCTTTTCCTGAATCGATTGCTAATTCATCCACAAAAGAATTGACTCCAAATCCACTAATAATATTAGAAACCGAACGCAACCATCCAATTCGTAAATGAGATGCTGCTTTGGCATTTTCTATTTGTACATTTTCTATTTCATATGGATTATTGGTAAACCCCATTCCTAACTCAAAACCAGCTATATAATTAGACATTGGCTTAAAACTAGAGGTGATAGATGGGAATGCGACGCGGTGCAACCACCCAGTTACTTTCCCGTTTTTATCTAATGATCCTTTTAAATATTGTGCATTTTGAGCATGATAAAAACTATGTTGAATATCATCTTCACGAGTCCAAACTACTTGTACAGGTGCTTTTATTTTCTGAGACAATGCAACAGCCTCCACTACAAAATCTGATTTTGATTTTCGACCAAAGGCACCTCCTAACATCATTACATTAATGGTAATATCTTCTAATGCAAACCCAAAGAAATGAGCAATTTCAGCTCGTACTGTTTGTGGATCTTGAACTGGTGCCCAAACATCACATTTCCCATCACGAACCCATGCTAAAGCATTTGGCACTTCCATAGGTGCGTGTACTAAATGAGGCATTGTATAGGTTGCTTCAATTACTTTATCTGCATTGTTAAAAGCCTTCTCTATACTACCTTTAAAAGGCGGAACTACTTTTGCTTTATTGTGAATTCTACTGATTAATTTTTCTTTAAACTTCTTTGTATCATACGATTTATTTGAACCAGATTCCCATTCAATATTCAAATTATTTTTTCCTTGAAAAGCAGACCATGTATTGTTTGCAATGACAGCCACACCTCCCAACATACCAAAAAACTGTCCTGCCGGAGGTATTAATCTGTCTAATTGAACCACCTGTTCTACTCCAGTAATTTCTGTTGCCTCAGAAGTGTCAAAACTTTTTACAGATCCAAAAGTAACTGGGCTTCGAGCTATCGATGCATATTTCATGTTTGGTAATCGAGCATCTAATCCGTAGTTGGCTTTTCCATGAAGGAAATCTTCCATATCTATCCCACGAATAACTTTCTTACCAATATATTTGAATTCTTTTTTATCTTTTAGTATGATATTCTCATCTGATGGAATAGCAATAGTTTTTGCTTCCTCAACCAAATCACCAAAAAAGATTTTCTCTCCTGTTGTACTATTTTTTACAAAATGGTTTTCTGCTTTACAATTTGAAACTGCTACATTCCATTTTTTAGCAGCTGCTTGCTCAAGAATAGAACGCGCCATTGCACCCATTTTTCGCATGGGTTTCAAAAGTGTTCTTATACTTCTTGAACCGTCAGTGTTTTGATTTCCAAATTTTGAATCACCAGTTGCTTGTTGCACCGTTACATATTTCCAATCTGCCTCTAAATCTTC
>TARA_B110000008_G_scaffold187846_1_pt1 | contig 22445 bp, 15 predicted proteins | sample TARA_B110000008 | Tara Oceans TARA_B110000008 (sample SAMEA4396496) | marine metagenome | biome: Westerlies Biome; feature: [DCM] deep chlorophyll maximum layer (ENVO:01000326); material: water (ENVO:00002006), including particulate matter (ENVO:01000060) such as... | depth 40 m
GGCACGGCTTATACTGATGCAGGTGCAACGGCAGTTGATAATATTGACGGTACGATTACCAGCAGTATCAGCGTAGTGAATCCAGTGACCACCGATGCGGTTGGGACCTACACTGTGACCTATAACGTGCAAGATGAGGCAGGAAATACTGCAGTTGAGGTTACTCGGACAGTACAGGTGATACCTAAAGCAATTACGCTGATAATCCCTGATGATATAAGCATTAATGCGGTGGGTTACTTGACTAATGTTGATATTGGCATGGCTACAGCCAGCGACGGGGATGGTAATATTACTGTCACTTCCAGTCGAGTGGGTCCGTTTCAGTCAGGCTTTCACAAGATTGTTTGGATAGCTACTGATAGTGTTGGCAGCATCGAAACAGCAACACAGATAATTAAGGTTCACCCGTTAGCCAATTTTTGTGCCAACGAGATGACAGCTGAGGGCAGTAACCCTGAGGCCCACGTCCGGCTAAGTGGGCATGCTGCGGTCTACCCTGTGATGATACCATTTGAATTATCTGGTACTGCAACTTACGACGATGACTACACCGTGGCTCAGTCCGGCAGTATTACCATCGAAGAGGGTACCGTTGGCACTATTAATCTGAGTATTGTTGCTGATGGTGATGTTGAATCAGAGGAAACGGTGCAGATTATTCTTGGTGAATCTGTAAATGCTGCACTTGGCGTGGCCAGTGCGCAGACCTGGTTAATTGTGGAAGGAAACCTTCCTCCTAAGGCGAGGATTACGATGACTCAGGATGGCGTTACTGGTAACACACTTGTTTTAGATGGTGGCACGGTAACTGTCTCTGTAATTATCACGGACGCAAATGATGGAGATCAGCATACGGTTGATTGGTTGGACGCTCTCACACTGCCAAATGCTGTGGTTGATGTATCAGGGCAATCGCTAAGCTTTAGTGTCGCGCAACAGGGTCCCATAACGCTACTTGTTGATGTCAGTGATGGTAAAGAAAGTATTACGGTCTCTTCGTTAGCGGTAGTGCAAGCAACAGCACCAATCTTAGCCTTAGATGCCGATACCGATGGCGATGGGCTTTCAGATGCCGTGGAAGGCTATGGCGATAGTGATGGGGATGGTATACCAGACTATCAAGATAACATTGGAGCCTCGAATGTGGTTCCAATGGACAATGGCTTTATGCAAACCGAGGCGTGCATGTTGGTGTCTCTCGGCGCGGCCTCTTTAGTGATGGGTGATAACAACGTTACGGTATCGGAGAGCGAGCTGGTTGCTCTTGGTATGGCGGTTGATTCAAATTATGACTACCCATCAGACCTGGTAGACTTTGCTGTCACAGGTGCTGGGTTGGGGCATAGCTACAAAGTTGTTATGCCTCTATCTCAGCCAGTTCCTAATGGTGCGGTGTATCGTAAATATCTTGGTGAGAACATCGGTTGGCAGATGTTTGTTGAAAATGCATACAATGCCCTTGCAACCACATCCGCAATTGATGGGGCGTGCCCAGAGGCTGGCAGTGAGACATATACACCAGGCCTGACGACCAGTGATAACTGCCTTCAGTTGCTTATTCAGGATGGCGGCCCTAATGATAGCGATGGCGCAGTTGATGGCACCACTACTGATACAGGCGGTATTGCTGTGAAGTACATTGGTACCCCTAGTAACAATAGTGAAGTGGTGGTACAGCAAACAGTCATTACTGCTGATGGTGTTGATAGTACCGTGGTTACGGTGACCGTCTATGATGACCAGGGCCTAGGTCTTGAGCACATGCTAGTATCAGCGAGCATGGCGATACCGGGTGTTGTGGTCAGTGACTTTGTTGAACAGGGTAGCGGTATTTATACTGCCACGGTGACTGCAGGCATGACAGCGGGAAGTGGTTCGGTCACCGTGGTAATTGATAACGGTGAGATGAGTGTAATGCTTGTGTCAGCGCGGCTGCGGCTTGCCTCAGTTAGTGTAGCTAAGTCAGGCGGTGGTGGTTGCACCGTCGCCTCTGATGGTTCGACTGATGCCTCTTTGTTACTACTGTTAATTATGGTGGGGCTGTTACTGGCTCGCAGGCGTTATCAATGTAACTAAGATTATTATATTCATAGCGCCTTAGCTAGAGCTATTTGTGGGATAGTCCTCGAAGATGGAGCAGGGTACTCAATATTGGTATTATTTTGTGGGTAAATAAAAAGTAACTTACCCTGGTTAAATTAAAGCTAGATCCAGGTACTTTAATACCATAGAGATGTCTATCATTTCACATAGTTGCCACGGATAAATCCGTAAGCATCTGATTTATTACGACAATTAGTGGGGTGGATGAAGGGGGTTGGACCCGTATCGTTGACGATGAGTATGAGTATGAGTACGAGTATGGGCCAGTGCTGGCCACAAACCTCATAAATACTGACTTCCTATTTTTCATGACCGGCACTGCGCGATAAACCGCCGGTCAAAACAACGGTCACAGATGGGGTTGATTTGCAGTTTCAGGCAATGGCTCAAGTTGAGAGGCAACTTGCAGTCAGGTACCCCATAACATGGGTTTAAAGTCATTCAGGAGCTTGAAGGGCGGTAGAGTACCCAGTTGGTATCAGTTGTCTAAATTATAGCTTTGATTTTGCGCTAGCAATTGCAACATAGAGCATCTCAGAAACCGCATCATTAGGTAAATTATTTAATCCCCACAAAAACTATGGATGCTTTCATATCCCTAATTTTTTAGCAGCTCTAAAGCCAATAGAACGGCTAGCAAGGGACTCAGATAGTTTAATATCTAGTAGCGCTCTTGATTTTTCTAATTCTTCAAACTTCGAAAACCGGCCCCGGGAATTAGCACTAATACGTGAATACTCGCTGGGCCGGTTTTCTGCTCTTTTATAAGGTATATTAGCTTTTTCTGAAGATATTCGAGCTTGGATATCAGAGACTTATCTTCATATACCTCAATATCGACAGCCTCTTTCAAGGGTAGAATTATATCCGGCCCCAAGCAATTCTTCTATGTTTCTCCTCTTTCCTGTGAGTAATTGCTTTTGCCTGTGAGTAATTGCTTTTGTGTGATCAATTAAGTTCCAATAATCACCTAACTATTACTTGGACGACTTCCGCTGGAACAGCGTTATGGTGATGCCAGTTCCATGCATTAATTACAAATTATTTATTTAGGTTGAGTATTTGATTGCCAACCATTTTGGTATAAAAAAATAGGCTAAAACATTTATAGTATTTTAAAAATTAAGTAACTATTAACACCAAAATGAGAGATAAGGAATAGCGTCCAAACCGAAATCATTAAATTTCGATGGATTACTACTTTGTTGCTCTTGGTAATGACATCAGATGCAATTGAACTTAAAACCGCAAAAATTATGCCCGCAAAAGTTGTAATTTCCAGCGAATCTGAGAAGGTAAAGTTAGTGCCAAAGGGAACGTGAGAGTCTAGACCGTAAATAGCACCGACCGCAGCAAACAGCGAGCCAGAGCAAAGAGTAATTCGAGCTTGTAATGGAATGATTGCTAAGAGTTTACCTGACGTATTTATCGTTAATACAGTTATTATCAAAAATGTGGCGACAAACAGACCTAAAAATGCCGTCACAAAAGTACGTAAACCACTGCGCTTCAGTGTTATTGTTGCTTGAACTTCGTTAAAGGTGCGTCCTGTGCTCTCGGGTACATTAGGCTCGCCAACGGTGGTAGGATAATATGTGCTGATTGGTAGCAGATCAAAACTTTCTAAAGACCAACCCTCAGGAATAATTTTATTATCGATACTGCTGCTTTTATCTAAAGAGTAAGTCACCTCTTCTAATGGAGCCGCCAAGGAAATTATAAGTTTTTGGGTATCGAATGGATAACTGCCGGCATCCCAGTTTTGCTTAATTGTTCCCTGAAAAGTTTGAGAATACAAATATTGGCCGTTAATGGTCTTGGTGCTTATATTTCTTACTGAAAATTCTTTAGCATTGGTAATTTCTGTTGTTTTCAAAAGATTGTAATCGGGATCATCAGTTAAAAACCAAGTGATAAATTCGACCTTATATTCATGTTTGGAAAAATCAAGATCATGTAGATCAGTTATAAATACACCAAATTCGCCCTTAGGGGGCAGAGAATTTTCAGTCGCCATTACATTAGTTAATAAGATGAGACTACTAAGTATTAGAGCTAGCGGTTTAAGCATAAGACATCCGGTTAATTGTGATAGATTAAGTTCTTAGATTAATTGTTGGCTCTGTAAAGCCGCCATTTTCGTTGGTTTCGGAGTCAGATATATCAAGTTCTCTTTCCCAAAAGTATTGCAAAAATCGAACATTGTTGTGTACCGGAATAACCTGTTTTAATTGCCAGCCTCTTCCCTCGGGCTGAGGCAGGTCATAACTTCCAAAGTTATTTGCTAAACCATCAAGATCATTGCTGCGATTATTAACGAATCCGGCTGCTATGGTCATCTTCGTTTCGAAATTTTTAGTCATAACGTTCTAGTTCAATTCTTGTAAGTGAGATAGCCGGTATAATTATTAGCTGGACTAATAAAGATAACATACATTATGATTAAAGAGTAAACAATAATTTAAATTTAAATGTGAATGTGTCCGTTCCCAATAAAGATACGGTTGTTATGAGTTCTTTACTGTCCCATCTCTAGTGCGACTGGTTAGACCACACCAAACAATCAAGATCCCTTGTGCCTATAGTGGCTGTTATCGATTTTGATATGGTATTGGTCGGTGAGAATTTTAACTGATGTGCGTTTAGAGGTAAGATGTGCTAGCCTTTAAGGAACACGGAGGTGGAATTGTGGTGGTTAGTTTGCTGGCATTTCATTGTAACGAGACTGAAACATGTTGAGTAGGAAAAAATGACTTCAACCAAACCCTTACCGGAGGCGGTCCAGAACCTTCGCAATCTCTGGAATACTAGAAAAGTAGAGATGCAATTCACTCAAGTGGAGGCGGCTCAAACACTTGGCTGGTCGCAAGGTGCGATATCGCACTATCTCAATAATACGACTGAGCTTGGCCCAGCAGCGGTCATTAAGTTTGCAAACTTTTTGAACGTGGATCCCTTAGACATCGATCCTAGCGTCGGAGGGTTCTTGCCAAGTATAAGAACCCGCATCATAAAATATGATGCATCAAACTTATCAACCCCTTTGAATGAAAAATTCTATAGTAAAAACCCTGAGAGTGCTTTTTGGGTTAGGATTGACGGTGAAACTTGGACCGATCTTACAGGAGACCAGGAAAAATCAATCGGAGGCGCTCCTTGGCATGTAAGAGTCTGTCCAGTTAAAGACTTCCCAGATGCCCGGCTTTTCTTGGTGCAACTCAAAGGACAAAAAGGAGCTAAACTTTTCAGAATGGACATACTTCCAAAGCCCGAAAGCATAAGGAAAAAATACTCTATACTAGAGCTTGATATCAACCTTCAGCGTCCCCATTAATAATAAGAGCTAAAGCCAGCCTCTCAAACATTTGGTAAGAATGTGGGTTTAGTTTGTACCATCCGCACTACTTCTTTCGTGCACTGCTAATCGCCGATTAGGGTATAAAACATATCCAACAAAGTTGCTGCAATAAAGAAATTTCCTAAAATTAACTGCTGTAATAAATCCATTAGTTAATCCTCTATTAAATGGCCCAGTTGGTTGCGGCTGGGCCAAACCATCAGGGGCTGGTTTTAGAAAGGTATATCCTCGCTAAAAGCGCTTGATATCAACCTTTAGCGAACCTAATACCCATTTAGTAAATCTCGGTATTATCAGCACAACTAGTCATCGTACTTAAAAGTGTATAAAATATTTCAATATATTATGAGCTGGACTAATTATATGCAAATAAAAACCTTTGAAAAATAATACTAAAGCTAATGTAGTGTTATTAGTTATACATACATAAAGTCCATTAAATATGGCTATAATCATGTTTATTATTAAAATATTAATAAGTATACACTTATGGGTTGCAATTTTTATTACTGGGACTAATAATAGCGGAAGTTTTAACAAGAAAAATAATCTTTTGTGAGTAATATCAAAAGCTAATTGCATCTTGTCTGAAACAAATTTAATTGGTCTGGAGAATACTATGTTAAGCAAATCTAAAAGCGCAGGGTCTATCGCACCGAAAGAACGCATTAATATTTCTTATAAGCCTTCCGTAGGTAATGCCAAAGAGGGTGTGGAGCTTCCGTTCAAGGTTTTGGTTTTAGGAGATTTTACCCTTCGAGGGGTTGATTCACCCCTCGAAGAGAGAGCGTTAATCAACATCAATAGAAACAACTTTTCAAGCGTTATGGCGGACCTAGACCTGAAAGTAAATTTCAGTGTTGAAAACAAAATGTCCACTGCGGAAGGTGATGCCATTGAGGTCTCATTGGATATTAACAAGCTCAGTGATTTCGAGCCAGATAGTATTATTGAACAGGTCGATGAGTTAAAGAAAGTTCTTGAATTGCGGGATGCCTTAAAAGCGCTCAAGGGTCCTATCGGTAATTCTCCCCAGATGCGAAAACAGATAAGGCAAATATTGTCGGATGATAAATCGCGGACGGATTTGAGGCGCGAACTGGGCATGCCCGTTAGCAAATAATAAAATTAATACACTAAAGGCAGAGTGTGTCTTAGGAGTAATATATGGCAGCTGTAAAACAACAACCATTGATCGCCTCTATACTGAATTTTAGTAAGCTTTCAAATGACGAAAACAACTATTCGATTGCTGCCCAGGGTATGCAATCATTGCTCAGCCGAGTGATAGAAGATGATCAGGGCTTGGAGGATGTAAGAATCGACAAAAGATATGTTGAATCTTTAATCGATGAGCTTGATGAGAAACTAAGCAAGCAAATGGATGAGATCCTCCATAACGCTGAATTTCAGGCTTTAGAGTCCCCTTGGAGAAGCTTAAAGCTGCTTACGGATAGAACGGAATTCGGTGAAAACATTAAGATTGAAATTTTGTCTGTTTCTCAGGATGAGTTACTGCAAGACTTTGAAGATACTACTGACATTACGGAAACTGGATTATATCGGAAGGTCTATACCGATGAATTCGGACAATTTGGTGGTGATCCTTATGGTGTGATACTCGGTAATTATTCCATCTCACCGTCTGCATCGGATATGAGTTTGCTTACTTACATGTCTAGCTTAAGTGCCATGACTCATGCGCCCTTCATTAGTAGTGCAAGCGAAAGTTTTTTCGGTCTTGACGATTTTTCTGAGTTGCCAGATCTGAAGCAGCTAGAAGCCTTATTCGAGGGACCCCAGTACACCAAATGGCGCGCCTTCAGGCGCAGTGATGATTCAAGAAATGTGGGTTTGACTTTGCCGAAGTTTATGTTGAGGCCAACCTATGGTGAAAATATTCCAGTGACAGGGTTCAATTATCAAGAATCTATTAATGCTAAATCTGATCATTTGTGGGGCAATGCTGCTTTTGCGTATGCCACAAGACTGAATAGCAGCTTTGCTAACTACAGATGGTGCCCTAACATTATTGGTCCTCAATCAGGTGGTGAAGTAGCAGACTTGCCCATTAATATCGTTGAGGTTAGCGGTACTAGCCAAGTGGTAGGTCCTGTTGAAGTTAAAATCTCCGATCGAAAAGAATATGAATTATCAGAATTAGGTTTCATTCCGTTGACGCTACGAAAGGATTCTGACAGCGCGGTATTTTTCTCTTCGAACTCTGCGCAACAGCCGAAAAAGTTTAGCAATGATGAGGAAGGTAGGCAGGCCGAGGTTAATTTTAAGCTAGGTACGCAATTGCCTTATTTGTTCATCGTCAACCGTCTTGCTCACTATATCAAAGTACTGCAGCGTGAGAATCTGGGGAGTTGGAAGAGTCGTAGTGAGCTTGAATCTGAGCTGAACAAGTGGATTCGTCAATATGTTGCAGATCAAGATAACCCTTCTGCTGCAACAAGAAGTCAGCGACCTTTAAGAAAGGCATTAATTACTGTATCTGAAATCGAAGGTGATGCAGGTTGGTATTCCGTTGCTTTGGACGTGACTCCGCACTTTAAATTTATGGGAGCAAATTTCACACTTTCACTCACCAGTATTTTGGAGCGCGCGTAAGCGCGCGTCTTTTAATCTCTATGCAAGGAACAAGCAATGCCAACTGAAATTTACATGTCAATTAACGATCCTGAAGGTTGCCTGACGGAAGAATCCTGTTCAAAAGAAAGTATCGGTTCGTTCTTTAAGGCAGACCACGATGAAGAGTGTCTCATTCTTGCCTATGATCATAAGGTCAGTGTTCCGACTAACACTCTGACTGGTCAAGTTACGGGCACTCGGAAGCATGAATACTTAGAGGTGAGCAAGTTTATTGATAAGAGCTCGCCCCTATTGTTGAACTCTGTGACCGCGCCATCCGAGCTAGAAATTATCCTAAGGTTCTTCAGGACGCCTGATGAAACCAGCGCAGGTGAACCCGTGGAGTATTACAATATTACTCTACAGCGCGCTAAAATTGTTAGTATCAAAACTATTTCGCCAAATATCCTCGATGTTGAAAACGATGGTCTAATGCCCTACGAGATTATCAAATTTACTTATGGGTTAATCCAAGCGGATCACATCGTATGTGGAACAACAGCTACAGATGATTGGTCAGGCGAGGGCGCTTAGGGGAAGTGGATGACTAATTTAGTTCAGCAACTGAAAGTGTGGGTGTGCATAGTATGTACATCCATTTTTTTATCGAGTTGCAGTTTGCTACCAGCAGAATTATTGGCTGGGGGAAACCCGCCACCGACCAAGCTTGAGGTTGATAATTGGAACGATAATACCGGCAACTGGCAAGCATGGGACGTCAATGATCCCTCAAATGAATCGGTAACTTGGTCGCGAAGTGAAGGCTCAATCATCGTTAAATTTGTAGCGAGTGTAGATCTAAATTCTTTTAATGGGCGCGCGCATACTTTGAGTGTAAAGGTAATCCAGCTAACCAATCTAGCTGGATTTAACTCATTGGTACAGACTCCAGAAGGAATTGTCCAAGTATTATCTCAACAGCTTGAAATGATTCCTGATGCGGTAATTAGTCAGGCATACACAGTTGCGCCGAATAATATCTTGACCTTTAAGTTAGCTAGGGAAGAGGACGCTAAATATATTGCTGTGGTGACGGGGTTTGCTTTGCCTACTAAGAACCTTGCAGTGAAAATCATTCCCATTCCGGTCAAAGTCGTCCCGCAGGAATCTGTCGCTGAAGACAAAACGCTTTTTGACGTTGTCACATTCGGTTTGTTGATGAGTAAAGACGATCAGCCTAATGCCGTTACGCCATCAAATATTAAAATGAATATTCGCCTTGGTGAAACACGCATTGTGCAGTTTAGTGCTACCGCAAGCTAATTTGGAGATAACTTAATGGACTCAATCAAACCTATACGTTGGAGTCAGGGGCTTTTTTTGAAGCCGCAGCATTTTCAACAGTTAGACAGTTATACCGCAGCTTTGTCAAATATGTACTCTAAGGTACGGACGGGCTTAGGTTCGGGGATATCCGAGCTAAAGTTTGACGCGGCGGCTATAACGTCGGGGTTATTGAGCGTTGAGAAACTGCAATGTATTTTAGAGGACGGAACATTGGTTTCGTTCCCGGGTAATTGCCAGATAGCGCACTTAAATCTTAAAAGTAGCGACGTTGATGATGCCGGTAAAGTAGATGTTTTTCTTGGATTGTCGCCTGTCCTAATAGAGCGTAACAATTTAATCAGCGACGCTAACCCCAAAGCCAGGTTCGCGGAGGCTGAGGACATTACCAAAAATGATCTTTTCGATGCTAATGAGCAGGCAACGTTATCAAGAGTTGAGCTGAATTGTCGGTTATTAACGAGCGCTCAGATTCAATCTTCTGATGGTTTACATTTAGTAAAGCTCGCTGAAGTAATTCCAAATGGCGATGAGTACCTACTATCAAGTACCTTTGTGCCGAATGTTATGTCGCTAAGTGCGTGTGAATCTCTAATTTCCATGGTCGACGGTACAAAAACAGAGCTACTAGGGCGCTACAAGCAATTACTAAGCATGAGCTCTTTTGAGGCTGGGCTAACCAATAGCGCCAATAATGTCTCGGTAGGTTTAGCAATGCTGTCACTCAGCAACCATATTGCAGTATTTGAGCAATTGCAGGCAGACAGCAAATCAACGCCTTCTGCAGTTTATCTGGCTTATACGCAATTGATTTCGCAGCTAAGTATGTTTTCCAATGAAGTTTCAGTAACTGGCGAGTGCGACAATAGTGATCTTGCCTTAGTAGTATTCAGTGCCAATAACTTAACAGAGTGCTTTTCGAGGGTAACAAAACTTACCAAAAAACTTTTAAACGAGCTAACCATTGAGCCCGAATTACTGATCAAATTAGAGCATCAAGGTGCGTCTAAATTTGTTGCACCACTAACAGCTAAGTTTCTCGATATAAATACTCGCTTATATCTTCGTGTGCGGACTAAGGTAGACCTGACTCTCAACCTTAGTTCAGTGCTTAATTATATAAAAGTGGGCGCGGATGGGCAGGTTGATGCTTATCTTAAGAGAGCATTGCCAGGGGTAGAGCTAACACATATTAGTAAAAAGCCTCAAGGTGTCGCGACGATGGCTGATAGCTATTACTTTGCTCTAGACAAGCAATCGTTTCAATGGCAAAAAATTATTGAAATGAAGCGGATCGGACTCATTTGGACCGACTTTCCTGAGGATGTGAGCATCGAATTAATTGCTGTTTAAGGATAGAAAATGAACTTAATCGATAAATTTATTCCGCTATTTCAGACTATTGGAAGTGTAGAGATTCTCTTAGCAGAAGACTCCGACAAGAGTTTTTTGGATTTAGAGCAACAAATGAATGCTCTATTATCCTTTGTTTCTGTTTCAGAGTATTCCGTGTCTCAAAATGCCGACGCGATGTTTGCTGCTTGCGCCTTGATTGATGAGTTGATTTTGGGATCGCAGTGGAAGTGCAAAGACGAGTGGGCGCGATCTCCGTTGCAGAAAAGACACTTCGATACTAACAATGCAGGGACAGAGTTTTATCAGAGGTTGGATCAACTAAATCCAAGCGATCCCAAAGACCAACATGTCAGAGAAGTATATCTCTATGCCTTGGTAGCAGGCTTTTCGGGCTGTTACTTTGAAGCGGGTGAGGAAAGTTTAAAGCAAGATATCATTCAATCGAACTATGCTCTTCTCTCCACAAGTGTCACTACGAGTCCATTTTCACCAGAAGTGCCTGAGCGCTTGAATAATGGCAGCAAGCAAGTCAATAGAAAAAGACAAAAAGAATTGGCCGTGATGGCGGGTCCCATTCTTTTTGTTGTAATAACCTATTTAGCGCTGAGAAACGATTTAATTAATTCTGTTTCTCAAGTCTTAAACCAGCTGTAGGCATGTTTTAGTCGGACCATAAAAAATGAAAAAAATCTTTAAGTTTATATTAGTAGTCTTTATTTGGTTGTTAATACTCGGAGTCTGCGTTGTAGGTGCTTTATTATTAGGCAGCACCGAAAGCCTAGGTCTTCAAGTATTCGCAGGGCTGTTCGCTTTTTGGTATGGACTAAAATTACTGGTCTACTTGTTTAGACGATTCCAAGCCAAACGGCGGGTTGAGAAGCTTATCAACATAGACACGTCTGTCGAGGAGAGTAAGACTAAGCTGTCATTTTTTGAGTATTTATTTTCTAAAGATATCGACAAACATATAAAAGGGGTGATTAAACGGCTAAATAGTAATGCACCTATTGGCGAAGAAACTCAAGACGCTAGTTTTGTAATACATCTAAAAATGAAAAATAGTCATTCCAACTGGCTGCATACTAAGTCAGTTAATAAACCCAAAATACAGGACCCTATATTTAGCGAGTACAAAAATATTAACTGGATAGCCTACAATCATCTTGTGGTGTTAGATGTTGATTCTTACCTTGTTGAAAATGCCGATCCCTCGCCTAATCATGAATGGATTCAGTTACTCAGTGGTCTAGCATCCAGCACCAAGATGAATGCCTTGGATGGTTTACTCATAACTGTACATGTCGCAGATTTAGTTGATCCGGATACCAGAAATCGACTCGCAGATACCCTTAGAAATAAATATGAGCAGATTAAGGAATACTGCGGTGTGGAGGTACCCATTAGTATCACGTTATTGGGGCTTGAGGAACTGGCAGGGGTTGACGACTGGCTAGCCCAACTAAGTAAAGACTTGAAAAGCCGATCTTTAGGTGTAATTAACCGCCAGCACCTTTCAGCGAAAGATCTAGTAAGGAACTGTTTCGATCAAATAAATGATCTATTCAAACAAGGCTCTCTAAGCTATTTGGTCAATAAGGGGTTTGATAAAGATGTGGCCAATTTAACCCACAAAACTAATGACGTGCAGTTATGTGTGGAGACATTTTGTTCACGATTATGTGCAAGTAATAGTTTTCAGGGTGGTGCAAGAACATCAGGATTTTTCATTGTAATGGCTGATGAGTCCGGCGTGTCTTTTGCCGATGAGTTACTCGAACAGTCCGCTTTGTGCTGGTCACCCGCAATAGCAACCAATAGAAACACCGCGCATGATCTGGTCCAAAGCAAGCGCACCGCGACCTATGTTACTGCCGCGGCAGTGCTAGTTATTGCGTTAGTGATGTTGCATAACTCTAACACTGACAGTATGCAGCGCATATTAGAAATCTATCAGATTAAAGAGTCTAAATCAGTTGAGCGCGACAAGCTTGTGGCTAACTACCAAAATAGATACCAACTTATCGATGGCCTAAGTGAAATAAGTATTGGTCATTGGCTTCCTATGTCTAAGGACGATTTCAAGATACCCCTACTTAAATCTAGGCTTGCTGCGGACATTCAAGATGTATTGATATTACCGATAGACACTATGTTCGCATCACAGATTACCGATCTCGATAAGGGTGATATGGATACAAAGGTCGACTACATTAACATCTTGATACGCAGGATTAACATACTCAATGCTGCGACCAATGGCGCTTCGTTAGACGACCTCGCCGGCATGCCTCAACCGTTTGATAGTGCCTACATAGACAGTATGTCATCAACAGTTATTGAAGGCCTCAACGATCTTTATTTGAAAAGTTTGTTCATGCAAAAGAGTGTTAATGATGCTCAAGCATGGCAGGAACAGATGGTCAAAGATCGCTTAACAATGTCAAGTTTGATTCTTTCCTCTAACGGAGACATGGATTGGTTGGTTGATTGGGTATCTAATAATACAGCGGCCAAAGAAATCACAATCAAAGATTATTGGAAGGGCTCGTTGAATAGCACCACACCATTAACGATAAGGGGGGCTTATACCGTTGCTGGCAAAGCTGTTATTGATGATTTTGTTGAGCAAATCGTAGCCGCCCTAGGCGAAGACCATCCATTTCTTTCAAAATATCTATCGGTGTTTGAGCAACAATATCAAGACAACTATCTTGCCAGCTGGAACGCGTTTTTGAATGGTTTTAATGACGGAAAAGACACTCTCAATAGTCGGTCTGAATGGCTAAATGTACTAAACGATTTGACGACGGGTCGCAACATATTCTTTAAACTACTCAACGACGCTGACTTCCAATTATCGCCGTTCAAAGCGATGGAAAACCAACCTGATTGGATGGTATTTGTCTTTTATTACCAAGATATATTGGCCCTAGGCTCTGACAACAAACAGGGGAATCCAAAAAAGAACAAAGTCTTCACCAAACTGGGTCTTAAAGTGATCGGAGCCCTAGGCCCTGTCGGTAAAGCTTTATCGGGTTCAGCTAAAAGTACGCTAAAAACCAAAAAGAAGCTTGATAAGGCAGAAGGCTCTGGTCCCGGCGCTTCAGAACGCGAGCTTAACATGCCAGCTGCAGCAATTAATCTCGATGAATACAAGACTCTGATATCGACTATTGTGTTCAACATAGAGCAAAAAGATGATTCCTACAAAAGTATCAAGGCATTGTATGAGTTTGAAAACAATTCCATTGAGGAGGGCACTAGTTTAGCTAACGCAAAAACAAATATACGTGATTTACAGAGCTTAATTGGAAAATCCCGTTTGTCTAATCAGTCCTTTTGGAACGTCTATACCGGCGCGGTTCTTCTGATGGAGGACTTTATGATGGCAGAAACTGCATGTGTCCTTGAAGATAAATGGAATACAGACTTCCTTTATGAGTTAGACGGTGTGCCTGATTATAAGTTAGAAGCCTTCGCCTACGGCGAATCTGGTGTTTTATGGGATTTCTTCGGAACTCGTTTGCAACCGTTTTTTAAAAATAAGCGTGGCAGTGGCTATGGTTTTAAGCAGGTAGCGGGTAAAACAATAGCGCTAAAGTCCGATTTATTGCAATATTTAATTCGAGCTCGAGACCTAAGCCAGAGAGCTAAGTTTGAATCTTTTGATCTTTTAGTAACCGCGAAGCCAACTGATACTAACGGTAATGCCCTGATGTATGTGTCACAAACCGACGTTAGTTTAATGTGTGCAGCCGGCACACAAACACTGAGTAACAATAACTACATTGTTAAAAAAGCCTTTAAATGGGATGAAAGCTGTAATGGCGTCAGCATTAAGTTGCACGTTGGCAATAAAGTTCTTGAGAAAAGGTTTGATGGAGATAACGGAGTATTAGACTTTTTGACTGCCTTTAAAACCGGTAGAGCGCGATTTGAGTTAGACGTATTCCCTGATTTCTTTTTCCAATTAGTGGGCTACAAGATTGAGCACTTTGATGTCAACTTAGACATGGACGGTCGTGTTGATCTTGCGTCAGCCTTGTCGGTTAAGCCACCTCGGCCGCCAGAGACAATAGCGCAGTGCTGGATATAGAGTATGGCTGATGTAGCGAATGTTTCATTTCTGTCTACACAAGAGGGAACTGTACCCTTCAAGGCTTTGGTGTTGGCTCCCCTTGGCGGGCTAACTATTCCTGAAAAACTAGTCGATCCAGTCGAAATTAATTTACATAACTTCGATAAGGTCCTTAAAACGTTTGCGCCTGTTATCGAGGTAGACGTTGATAATAATGCTTTATGTGAGTTGCTAAACGTATCCAATCAAACCCTGACACTTCGTTATGCCATCGAGGCATATGCTGACTTTGAGCCTTCCGCTATCGTTCAAAAAGATCCAGCTCTATTTGAAATATCCAATACGATTAGCGCGCTTCACTCTCTGCTAGAGAAGAATGATGATCAGTTCATTACCAGCGATATTGTTTTAAAGTCTATAAGCATACCTAATTGGGACCATCAAAGTGCTAGTCGACAGCAATTAGAGATATTAATTTGCGACCTCGAATCTGTACTTGGGGAAGTGTTAAATCAGATTCTTCACCAACGCAACTGGCAACAACTGGAAGCTGCTTGGAGAGGGCTTTATTGGTTGTGTGACACGGCCAAAATTAGTGACGGCCTAACGATAGAATGTGGGACGGCTACGAAAGCGTTATTGTGGGATGATTTACTTAGCAGCGCCGACTTAGTAGATTCCAACTTATATCAGCACGTGTATGTCGACAGTATTGGTCAGTTTGGTGCGGTACCTTATGGTGTTTTGTTAATCGATGATTATTTTACAGGGACCGGATCAGATCTAAGCCTTTTGAAAGCGCTGACTAACGTCTGTAGCAGAGCTCACTTGCCGATTATTACGGCCGCTAGTAGCTCAATGTTTAACGCCGATGATTTTAATAGTCTTCAAAATTCGTCATTTATTTCGGATATACATAGCGGTGCTAGTTTCATTAAGTGGAGGAGTTTTATTGCCAGTGAGGATGCCAGTTATCTTACATTGACCTTACCTCGACTATTATTCAGGAAAGTGTATGACAAGGGTGGAACGTCATTAACTTGGTTTCAAGAGTATGTAGGTGGTCGTCATCAAGAGTGCCTTTGGGGTAACGCGAGCTATGGCTTTGTCGACAACTTATTTAAAAGTTTTGAAGACAGTAGTTTTTGTAGTGCTATATCTGGCAGCAACGGGGGTAAGATTGACATCTCTGCCCTGATATCTAGTCAGACCGGTTTGCCTGTAGAGGTAGCATTTTCCGGGGAGAAAGAAGCAGAGCTAATCGGGTTAGGATTTAATCCGGTCTGCACACGAGCCTATCAAAACCAGTTGTTGTTTGAATCAGCGAATTCAGTTCGCTGGGGAAATATGAAACTCAATCACAAGACCCAAACGGTTGATAGTATTGCGAGCGCTCAATTACAGTATTTACTCGTGGTGGTGCGTATTATCCACTGTCTAAAGATTATCTTTAGAGAGAGCTTGGGAGCAACAACGCATGTATCTGAATTATCAAACATCTTAAATCGATGGGTTCGCCAGTTCGTCTCTGATGTTGAGGCGCCCTCGCTGACTGTGCGGTCCCAAAGACCGTTAAAAGACGCTCAGGTAACGGTATTGGAGGCGCTTGACGTCGGTTGGTTTGATATCGATATTTCGCTGACTCCGCATATGAAATATCTTGGCAATAGCGTCGCGATAAGTGCATCAGTGCCTATGAAAGAGGAGGTGGCCTAATGGAATTCTCCGGATACATGAAATTACAAGGTGATGTTCAAGGATCTATTGAGGGATCCTCAGTCAGAAAAGGAAGAGAAGGGAGTATTAATCTCTTTTCGTTTGAGCATGAACTTAGAGCAAACAGTAGTCTCCAATCAGGCATGGCGAATGGGCCGGTTTGCCACCAACCCATAAAACTGGTTAAGGAAATCGATAAAAGTACCCCTAAACTCTACCGCGCCTTGGTGGAAAAGGAGCGCTTAACATCAGTAACAATGGATTGGTTTAGGTACACGCCCCAAGGTGAAGAAGTCGTCTACTACCAAATAGAGTTAACCAACGCGAATATCTTGTCGGTTGCGCCGTGGACTCCGGAAGTGAACTCCTCCGACTCAGAGTATATGGGTTTTATGGAGAACATTATCCTGACCTATGAGGGCATCACCTGGAGCTGGGGCCCTGATGGCGATGTAACCTATCAAGCTAATTGGCGCGGAGACAGTAATGCTAAGGCTGTCTGAGAGATTAAATTTATTGGGCGCCGATGATGCCCATACCAAGCATAAGGAGTCGCTTAACATAGCGGCTTCATTACGCAATTATCTGCAAAAAGTACTTAATACAAAACAGGGCGGTGTTGTGTATGCACCTGATATGGGTTTATCGCCAATTAATATGTCTCAGGGTATTAATAGTGACGATGAAAAGCTGCATGTGCTAATGCAGATAGAAGCACTACTGCTCAAATTCGATGCTCGCATAGAGTCTATTTCTACTCAGTTAAAACGCAATCACAGTGTGACTATTATCTTGTCATTTCAAATGCTTGTTACTACTCAGTCAAACTATGTGGTCAGTTTGTTGGGCACATTACAATCGGATGGCACTTTTGAACTGGAATTACAATAATGGATTTATCCGAACTTTATCAACAAGAATTAAAACTACTAAAAGAGTCCTCAAAGGTCTTTAGTGCGGACTACCCTGCTATTACCGAGGCTATGAATCGCGATATTGTTGATCCTGATGTAGATATGATTTTACAAGGGGTGTCCTATTTAACGGCACAATTCAAGAAAGAGCTCGACGATCAGTTCCCAGTGGCGTTACAAGCATTATCGCAGGTGCTAACTCCGACGCTAATGCAGCCTATTCCATCGATTAGTATTCTGTCGTTTACGCCAAAAGCTAACCTCATTTCACCTGTGACTATTAACCGAGGTGCAAACTTTGATTCACTTCCGGTCAAGTTAGATGAGGACGGAGTAGATCAGCTATCTTGTCGTTTCCGCAGCGCCTGGCCGGTTGAGGTCCTTCCTGTGAACATTGCCAATATCAGCCAAGTGGTTGCTGAAAGGACGATTGCCAATGTGCCGTCAAAAGTGGTTGAGCTGACGATTGACCTGACCTCAGAAAAAAATGACCTAGCGAACTATGATTTCGAAAATTTACATTTTTATATTGATCAGCCTGCTAGTGATGCCAGTATTTGGTTACAAATGTTATCTCAAAATCTGACCTCTATTCAGGTAACTAATGGTACTGCCGTGCAGAACCTTCCAGCAACGAGTGTTAAATTGACCGGCCTTGCTTTAGATAAAACGGTATTTTCCTCAAGCGATGCGTCCAATCAACATAGTATCTTGCAAGAATATTTTACCATCCCAGAGAAACTGCAGTTTTTTGAAGTGGATCTTGCTCCATGGAAGCAGCGTAGTGGTGGTGCGTTCTCTATTATTCTGCAGTTTAAACAACCCACTTGGTATTTACCTGATCTTAGTACTAGACATTTAAAGTTGTATTGTACGCCGGTGGTCAATGAGTTCGAGCATTTTGCAGAACCGATGGTTATGGACGGTATCCAGTTGGAGTTTGGCTTAACTGCACAGCACCGTAACTCATCTACGCCAGTCTCATTACCCATAGTTGATGTGGTGGGTGTCGAAAGTGTCATGCGCGAGCGCGAGCGTAATACAACCTATCGTAATATTGTTAAGCCCAAAAGTACTAATGGGCAAAAATCAGGGTTTTATTTTTACAGAAAGCATGGCACACATGATGGTGACGTCAGTAATTGGTTGGCGTTGCAATTCACATCTGGGATCAGACCCCAAAGCTCAGAAGTTTTGCGGGTAAAGTTGAGTTGTTGCCATGGTAAGGTTGCCGCAAACATTCCACCCAATACTATTAATGTTCATACCAGTACTAGCTCGCAGCTAGTGTCGTTTACTAACTTAACCACCAGCAGTGACTATTTACCGGCACAAATCACGACTCATGAAGCCTGGAATGTTATGTCAGACCAAGCGATTAGCCTAAAAAGTATAGACAATGCAGAACAGCTTAAATTGATTTTACAGCACCACATACCTGCGCAACTAAAAGAGACGGCTAAACAGAAAACCTTGGAACACCGTATTCATGCTATTACTGAGCTGAACGTAAATGCGAAAGACCACTTTGACAATGGCTTGCTAATAAGAGGCACACAATACTTAGTGAGTATAAGCGCCGAAAATTTTGTCAATAGGGGCGAGAGCTTCCTATTTTGTTGTCTCATAGATCAGTTATTGGCATTACAAATACCGATCAACAGTTTCAGTCAGCTTATTGTTACCGACCCGCGTAGCGGCGAATCGCATACCTGGCCAATAAACTTTGGTGGTATGTCTAAATGATAGAGCAAGAACTATTGCGCGACGCTACTCGTTATAGTTTTTTGGAAGTCTACAAACAGCTGTGCGATATAGCGATAGAAAACAAGCTCAATCCAATACAGGTTATTCGTATCAGACCGGGATTAGGCCTTCAGCACGCCAGAACCCAGGTGATTTCTGTGACGAAGCAGGAGAACCCAGGGGTAGATGTTCTATATTTTTTAAATGTAAATTTACCGGGCTTGTACGGTAATAGCTCCCCATTACCTAAATTTTTTACAGAGGAGTTGGTGCAGGCCTCGCACAAAGATCAAAATCAGGCCCGTATGTTTTTGGATCTTATTCATCAGCGGCTCTACCAGCTGCTCTATGACGGCCGTACTCAACAGTTACCCTATCATGCCCCGACCGGAGAGAAGAACCTCTACGACTTTATGTTCAGTATGGTCGGTTTTAAAGACGAACTTTGGCTCAAAAGATTTCCGGATCGCGCCTTTATTTTACGCAACATCAATGTACTTCGACATCAAAAAGGCACCGTTGCGGGTCTTAAAAAATTAATGCAAAGTATTTTTTCCGCAGCAGATATTACCATTGAGCAATGCTGTAGTCGGCAAGTAAATATAGCTCGCTCACAACAGTTAGGCCTCAACGCTCAGGGCAACCAAGTGAGCACGAACGCAATATTGGGCAACAAAGCAACGGATATCCAGGCTAAAATAATTTTGTCGATTATGCCTATAAGTGTTGAGCAATACACAAAGTGGTGTTTGACACCGAACTATTGGCTAGCCTTGCAGAACCTTATTAAGTACTTTGTTGGACAAGCTTTATTGGTTGATCTGCGCATGTCGGTGATCGCAGATAAAACGCTGGCATTAAACTTAGCGCCGAAGAACCAGTTTGCTTTGGGTAAAAACACATGGCTGGCACATAGTCAGTCCAACGCGCATGTTGTTGCTCCACTAACATTGCTATGAATTATTTACCCCGTAGTTGACGCGTAAGTTTCCGGTTAAGTCAGTTTATATTGGGACTGTCAGCTAGAGACCAACGTCGTAATTCCCTACTCCAAAGGATCACTTTCATGAGTCAATTTAATTTCAAGTTTTACTACGGCAATCAGGGATCTGAAGGCAGGGAATTAGAGTTGTTACAGTTTACAGGTCATGAAAATATATCCCAGTTATTTGATTTTGATCTTGAACTGAAATCAACAGACACTGACCTAGATGAGGACGGCGTTATTAACAAGCCCTGCTGTCTAGAAATATATTATGGACAGAGTTCTGAGCCTGTCCGGGTTATTCACGGCCTTATCAATGAGTTTGAAGACGTTAATTATTTGCCTGACTACACGCTTTACCGCGCCAAAATGGTGCCCAGAATTTGGCAGTTGGGACTTTTTGATACCAATGAAGTGTATCTTAACGAGACCATAGAGCAGACTTTGACGGTTATGTTGCAGGAGGCTCAATTTGTTGCCGGCCAAGATTTTCGCTTCCAACTAAGCCGTAACTATCGAACGTGGCCGTTTCGTTTGCAATACAACGAAACACATTTTGATTTTCTCCAACGCATTATTGAGCGTGAAGGTATTTATTATTATTTTGAGCACAATAATGGCCGTGAAGTAATAGTTTTTTGTGATAACAACAATCAATTGTCCGCTATTGCGCAGTCTGACCAATCTCAAACAGTTAGATTTCAGTCCAATAGCGGTATCAATGTGGCAACTGGTGCGAATACCGTGAATAGCATTATTTGCAAACGGCAGACGCTACCTAAAAAAATTACCTTGCATGATTTTAATGATGAAAATCCCTCGTTAGATATTCGAGGCGAATCAGAGATAAATAGTGCTGGGGTAGGCGCAATAAACTTATATGGGCTAAACATTACGTCGCCCGAAGAGGGGCAAGTATTAGCCGAAATTCACGCTAATGCGTTTCTGTGTCGTCAAAAATCATACATTGGTCAGGGTGATGTGGCGACTATGTCAGCGGGCCATACCTTTGCATTGCACAATCATCCAAAGAACTCTTTTAATGAATTGGAGTATGTGATCGAGAGCATTGAACACGAGGGCGCTAACCCTAATCATTATGTGGGGTTAAATACCGAGGATGAGGCACCTGTAAATTACTCAAACAGTTTTACGGCCCTATCCACAGCAGTGCAATTTGCGCCAAAACGACAAACAGTTGCCCCTGAAATTAATGGCACATTAAATGCCGTAGTGGATGCTGAAGCGCAGTCTGGGTATGCCGAACTCGACCCATATGGGCGCTATAAAATTAAATTACCCTTCGACAGCAAAGATAGAGATGGCGGTAAAGCGTCCCATTGGGTGCGTATGATGCAGCCGTATGGAGGCGTAGGATCAGGCATGCATTTCCCGCTTCGCGCAGGCACGCGGGTGCTGCTGGCGTTTGTTGGTGGCGATCCTGATCGACCATTTATCAGTGGCACCATTAACGACAGTGGTGATCAACAAAGCATTGTCACAGCAGACAATCAAACTAACTCTATGATCAAAACTGCCTCTGGGAACAAGATTGAGATTGAAGATCAGGAGGGTTTGAATCGTATCAAATTACAAACGGGTGACAATAAAACCTATATGCATCTTGGCGCGCCTAACCATGCGGGGGATGGCTGGGTTTTGGTGACTGAGGGCGTGGAGCGTAAATTTATTACAGGGGGGCAAAACATTGTAGCAGCCACCACGGGTGAAATCCCGCTCAGTGGAGAAGAGGGCTCAATGGATGTAGACGATGCGCAAAGAAATAATGGTGGCATAGTGGCTGGCGAGAGTAACCTAGCTTTTACCAACAAACAACATTATCGATTTAGACAAAGAGATGTTGACGGAAGAGATGCCGGTCGACTTTTTGACGTTAATGAAGAACTAGATGGTAACAATCTATATTTTAGGTCTCTGGGTAATGTGTATGTGTGGGAGAAAGGAAATGAGTACCGCTACAATTCGCCTGGAGATACGCAGTTCAACTTTGGTATTGACAAAGTCATATCAGTTTCCCAGTCTGACGGCAACTTGGAACATGGCTATGAAAAAGGACGCCAATTTTCAACGAACCAGACAACCAATAGAGATTTAATCGGTGCAGATACGTTGTATGAGGAGATCCTTAATTTGAGGGCAGGCCTTGAGGGTTATCAATGTTTTGATCCGCCATCACCCGGTGGAGTTAGGCAGCGGTTTAACGCTGAAGTCCCGGCAGATAAGTGGAATGACTTGCTCGACAAT
>TARA_B110000008_G_scaffold207296_1_pt1 | contig 22138 bp, 16 predicted proteins | sample TARA_B110000008 | Tara Oceans TARA_B110000008 (sample SAMEA4396496) | marine metagenome | biome: Westerlies Biome; feature: [DCM] deep chlorophyll maximum layer (ENVO:01000326); material: water (ENVO:00002006), including particulate matter (ENVO:01000060) such as... | depth 40 m
TTCCCGGGGCATTAATTGCACTTGTTGTAGGTCATATATATCTTTTCAGAAAGCATGGTATTCATGTAAAGGAGCCCCGACCCAAGAGAGATTCCTATTTTTGGCCGGATCAAATATTGAAGGATGGTGTTGCTTGTTTAGCAGTTTTATTAGCCGTTGTCTTTCTCACTTTATATTTTGATGGAGCACCTTTAGGACCACCAGCTGATCCTTCGAACGAGTTTCCAGCAAGGCCCGAGTGGTACTTTTTATTTCTTTTTCAATTATTGAAGTATGTTCCTGCATTTTGGGGTGCAGTCATTATACCTTTGGTTTTTGGACTTCTTATTTTCCTTCAACCTTTTATTGGGGCTTCGCGAAAAGGGCATCAATTTAATATAGGTTTTTGGTGGTGCCTGCTAGCAGGAGCTGCTGGACTTACTTTTTTAGCTTTTTCAGAGGACAGGGAAAATATTAATCACGGTGCCGCTGTTCGTGAAGCTGAATGGCAAGCCCAACGTGTTGTTCAAATTGCTCAGGAGGAAGGGATTCCGCCAACCGGCGCGGTTGCGTTACTAAGGGGTGATAGGGAAAATAGGGGTCGACGAATATTTTCTACTCATTGTTCAAGTTGTCATCGATATAATGGCCATGATGGAAGGGGGTATCAAGTTGATGACGATCAATCTGCACCTGAATTGGCTGGTTTTGCCAGCGTTGCTTGGACAACTAAACTGTTGAATTATGAACACTATGTATCTCCTGAATACTTTGGAGGAACTGCGTTTAAAGACGGGACTATGGCTAAAAAAGTTTTAAAAAAGTTTGATGAGGAAGAAAAAAAATTGCTTCCTGAAGTTGCCCTCCTTTTATCCGATCTTGCTGAGTTGCCATATCAGGAATCTTTGGAAGAAGAGAAAAGAGAAAAATTAATGGATATTTTTTACGATGATCTTGCCTGTATTGATTGTCATGATATTGATTCTGAAGGAGAAGGTTCTGCACCGGATTTAACTGGTTATGGTTCAAAAAAATGGATGGTTGATTTTATCGTTAATCCTGAACATGAAAGATTTTACGGAAAGAAAAACGACCGAATGCCAGCCTATGGTCGTGATAAGAAACTAAGCACCGAGGAAATTGAGATTGTGGTCGAGTGGATCAGATCCAGACCTGCTGTAAAATAGCTTTCTTTTATTTAAGTCCGGTCAGTTAAATTTTTTCAATTCAAGAGAAATATTTCTACTCCACGTTTCTTTTGTTTGGTTTTTTATCTCTTTTTACATAATGTAATCTAAAGCGAATTAAGAATAGTGAATATCATTGTTAAGAAAGATAACCAAACATTTGGACCTCATTCTCGGGAAGAAATTCTTGAATTTATTAAGAGTGGCGAGTTGACCGAGGATGATTTGGCTTCACTTGAAGGCGATGAAGATTGGGATACATTAGGAACCTTGCTGTCCCTCGAAGAGAATCAGAAAGATCCTTCAATATTTGATCAATTTGAAGACGACGAAGTTGATTATGAAAAATTAAAGGAATGGGAAGACGTTTTTGTCGATGAAGACGAAGATGAAAATGAAGATGATTTTTCTACTCAAAATACATCATCTTCGGTTTCGGAAACCATTCCTGTTGAAGATTTTCAATCATCTTCTGTTGATGTGCAAGAAACGATAACTCCTCCCTTGCCGCCTCCCTTTGAGCAGGAATCTATTGTTGCTGAAGAATTAATAAATCCAGTTTCACCGCCAACGAATGATGAAACGGTGTCTGGACAAACTGAAGAATATATTCCACCACCTTCCCCTTCTTTGCCATTGCCTCCTCCTCCACAAGTTCCCCCTCCCCGAGAACAAAAAGCTAAGGAAAAATCTATTTCCCGAAGTGGCAAGAATCGTATATCAGGTTCCCATAACATTAAGGGGCTAAATAGAAAACAAACTGTAATTGTTGTTAAAGGGGAAGGCATTCTATCCAAAATTTATTCCACTTCATTGCTTTTTATAATTCTTTTTATAGTGGTCGCTATATTAGGATTTGTAGGTTTGATTTTTGCTCCTGATAAGGTTTCTCCCATTTTAGTAAACATTGGAATACCCTCAGATTTCATCCAATCTATTACTTCTCCAAAGGAGGGTTCTTAGTTAAATTGAAATGAATATATTTGTTTCCAGAGATGGTCAGACTTTTGGTCCATATACGGTAGAACAAGCAACTGAATTTTTGCAAGTGGGTCAACTATTGGCTACTGATTTTGCTCTTTATGAGGGAGAATCAGAATGGAAAACTTTGGGTAATCTATTGGGTGCGACCGAACAACAATCCATTGTTAGCCCGGTTGTACAACCTCATCAATCTAAGAAAAGTGCTCCATTAGAAAATTCAAAAACAAAATCGGTCAGTGGAAAGCAACGGACCAAGATAAAGATGAATCAAGGCCAATCTGTAGTAGTTACAAAACAGAAAGGTTTCGTTTCTCGTATCATATCAACCATTATCGTTTTTTCAGTCACCTGTATTGTGGTTTGCGGAGGAGTTGCCGCACTTTATTTTGCTTTTCCAAGTAAGGTCGGTACGATCATGAAAAAGTTTGGATTTTTAAGTCAAGAACCGGCTCATGAAAAAACTAAAGAAGTTTCGGTGGCAAAGGAAATACCGACTAATCCTCTAGATATTACCTTGAATGATGAAGATTGGCAAAGGCTTCGTTCTACAAATGTTATTTTATTAGCTACGGATAAGGGTGATGGCTTTCGAGTCATTTCTCCCCCCGAAAAAGAACAGGGTCTCAACGATAATGACTTGGAGGCATTAATCCCTATATCTTCCAAGGTTTTGTCTCTTGATTTAACTTATGCAGAGATTACCGATAGTGGTATTATAGTGCTTTCCAAATTTGAAAATTTACAACGATTGTATCTGGAAGGAAACAAAGAGGTTACCGTCCAAGGGCTCGCCCAATTAAAAAACCTTACAAATCTCACTTATTTAAACCTTGTTCGGATTGAATTAAATGAAGAATTAGTAGATCTTTTAATTTCGATGGAAAATTTAAGGGAAATATATTTATACGAGACCGGCTTGAACGAGGCTGCTATTTCTAGGCTTACGGATGCTCGCCCAAAAGTTTTTGTGAACGGAGGTTAGGCTTTTTTTGTCTCCACTTTTGTTTTTCTCAGTGGAAACAGAGCTTTACAGATTGGGCATTCCAAACCGAAACAATTTCTGGCTTGGCAATATTCTCGTCCATAAAAAATGATTTGAAGGTGGATTTCATTCCATCGGTCCTTCGGGAAAAGTTTTTTTAAATCCCTTTCTGTTTGAGTCACACTTTTACCATTAGTAAGTTTCCACCTTTGAGCGAGCCGGTGGATATGTGTGTCGACTGGAAAGGATGGATGACCAAATGACTGTGCCATTACTACGGAAGCTGTTTTGTGACCCACCCCGGGAAGTTCTTCCAATTCTTCGAAGGTTTGTGGTACTTGCCTGGAATGTTTGTTCAGTAGAATTAAAGAAAGCCCATGGATTGCTTTGGCTTTTCGAGGAGCTAATCCACAGGGTCTGACAACGGAATTTATTTGATCGACTGAAAGCTTCGACATATTCAGCGGGTCAGAAGCGAGTTTAAAAAGGTCGGGGGTAATTTTGTTAACCCTAGCATCAGTGCATTGGGCAGAGAGTAAAACCGCAATCAATAAAGTATAGGAATTTGTGTGATCCAGGGGAATAGGGGGATTGGGGTACAGATTGGCTAATTCACGGTCGATAAATTCAGCTCTCTCTCTCATTCTCATTCTTGCAGTATGAAAAAATTAACTCCAAAGACAATCGAACATATTGAGACAATGTGTCTCTTTTTTATTGTTTTTATTCTAAAATGTCCCGTATTTTCAATTGATGATGAATAGCATATCCTTCTAAATCCTTGATTTTATAATCGATTGAGGTCTGTAATCGAATCGGAACGCAACTTGCACAACAACAATCATGAATATCGATCCTGAAAAATTTACCGAACTTGGAATTTCTGCAATCAAGGAAATGTCAGAAGTTGCAAAGCGCAATGGTCAACAGGAGGTGGAAGTTTGGCATTTGCTCTCTGCATTACTAGCACAGGAAAATGGAATCGTGCCTGCATTGCTTGAGGAAATGGGAGTGGGGACGGCTCCTGTGCAATTAGGACTACAGCGCGAACTTAAGAATTTGCCCAAGATTGCGGGAGATGTGAACACTTCACGATCATACGCTTCCGCTGCTTTAACTGAAGCGGTTGAGAAAAGTCAGACTATTTCCTCAGAGATGCAGGATGATTATGTAAGCACCGAACATTTATTACTTGGTTTAACGGCAGTTGGAAAACCAGCTACTTTCAAGCAATTTCTCAAAAACTTTGATCTTACTAATAAAAAAATTAAAGAAACTCTGCAAAATTTACGTGGTGGGCAAAAAGTAACTTCAAGGACTCCCGAAAATTCTTTTCGTGCATTGAAGAAGTATGGAATTGATTTAGTGGAACAGGCAAAGTCGGGAAAGTTGGATCCAGTCATTGGTCGAGATTCCGAAATTAGACGTGTGATACGCATCCTATCTCGTAAGACTAAAAATAATCCTGTTTTGATTGGGGAACCCGGAGTGGGGAAGACCGCAATCGTTGAAGGCTTGGCCCAGCGAATTGTACGTGGAGATGTACCTGAAGGGTTAAAAGATAAAACTATTTTTACTTTGGAAATGGGATCTTTGTTAGCAGGAGCAAAATTTCGAGGTGAATTTGAGGAACGCTTGAAGGCTGTCCTCAATGAAGTAAGCAAAGCAGAAGGTAGGATTGTTCTTTTTATTGATGAGATGCATACCATTGTTGGAGCCGGAAAGGCGGAAGGTGCAATTGATGCGGGAAATATGTTGAAACCAATGCTCGCTCGAGGTGAACTTCATTGTATCGGAGCAACAACGCTCAATGAATATCGTCAGAATATTGAAAAAGACGCTGCTCTCGAGCGTCGTTTTCAAACGGTACTTGTGGAGCAACCTAATGTGGAGGACACGATTTCGATTCTTCGAGGCTTGCGCGAACGCTTTGAAATTCACCATGGTGTGAATATTCGGGATGAAGCGTTGGTTAACGCTGCAGTGCTTTCCAATCGCTATATTTCGGACCGTTTCTTACCCGATAAAGCAATTGATCTTGTTGACGAAGCCTGTGCTATGATTCGTACGGAATTGGACAGTATGCCTTCTGAATTAGACGAAATTAGCCGTCGCGTTCTCCAACTTGAGATCGAAGAAACTGCACTTAAGCAGGAGAAGGATAAGTCCAGTAAGGACCGCTTGGAAACACTTCGCAAGGAATTGGGTAATGCTCGGGACAAGATGGAGACCATCAAGCGACAGTGGGAAAATGAACGTAAGGGAATTGACGATGTTCGTGTTCTGCGCGAGCAAATTGAAACGATGCGGGCCGATATGGAGCGAGCAGAACGGGCTTATGATTTGAATCTGGTTGCTGAGCTTAAACATGGAAAACTTCCGACGCTGGAAGCCGAATTGGAAGCCCTTGAAAAAGTGGAAAAGAAAGACGATTCCATTCTTAAGGAGGAGGTCACGGCCGAGGAGATTGCTGATATCGTTGCTCGCTGGACCGGAGTGCCTGTCACCAAATTAATCGAAGGGGAGAGAGAGAAAATTCTTCGCCTGCAAAGTATTTTACACGAACGGGTAATCGGACAAGAAGAGGCTGTTGATGCGGTGTCCGAAGCCATTATGCGAGCTCGGGCCGGGATTAAGGACCCCAATCGCCCAATAGGCACTTTTCTTTTTCTTGGTCCAACAGGGGTCGGTAAGACTGAGTTGGCCAAGACTTTAGCAGAAAGTCTGTTCGATAGTGAGAACAATGTGATACGTATAGATATGTCCGAGTACATGGAGAAGCACTCCGTAGCCCGATTGATCGGAGCTCCTCCTGGTTATGTGGGATATGAAGAAGGCGGACAACTCACTGAGGCAGTTCGGCGTAAGCCATATTCCGTCATTCTTTTCGACGAGATTGAAAAGGCTCATCCCGATGTCTTCAATGTTTTACTTCAATTGATGGACGATGGCCGCCTTACGGATTCACAAGGTCGTACTGTGGACTTTAAAAATGTGGTGGTCATTATGACCTCGAATGTGGGCAGCCGTTATTTACAGGACAATGTCATCGATAATGAAATTTCCGAATCCGCTCGTGAATCGGTCATGGCGGATTTACGGGACCATTTTCGTCCCGAATTCCTAAATCGGATTGATGATATCGTTCTTTTTAAACCTCTTTCTCTTGAGGAAATCACTGAAATTGTAGACCTCCTACTTGCAGGGCTGAATAAGCGACTTGAGGATCGTAAGGTATCCGTTATTTTTACAGATGCTGCCAAGAAATGGATTGGAGAGAAAGGATACGATCCTACCTACGGGGCTCGTCCTCTCAAAAGATTTTTACAGAAGCAGGTGGAGACTCAACTTGCCCGAGCTTTAGTGGCGGGTGAAGTGGAGGAGGGGAGTGAAGTCGCCTTTTCGGTAAAAGACGAGGAATTGATTATGAAGTTGGGCTGAATAGGTTCTTTGTTTCGATAAATTCTGCACGAATTCCTTACCTCAGTTCCGGTAAGTAATTCTTTTCTGCCAGTTTTTATAGGCAATCGTTAACCACTCTCCTGGGATGCTTGACATGCCTCGAAGCTATAGGTATAAATAAGCGATGTTTTATAACTAAGACAAAATATTGTAATGGAAATATTTTACTACAAGTAGTAAAATACAAGAGATTATTAAATTATATTATACAATGAAAAAAATACACCTCCTTATCCTTCTCCCATATCTTTTTCTTATTTTTGGCTGTGAAAAAAACAATTCCTCAACCGCTAATGAATCTGTAACCGAACCACTTCCGCGTCTTATGCCTGAAATGGAATTTTCTGGCACAGAAGCAAAAGCAATTGGCTATATCAAAACGATTGCACTTCCAAAACTTATCCAAAAAGCAGTGAGTGTTGCAAATGCGGTTAAGCCCGGACCTCAAGTGGCTATGCTTCCAGCGATGGCGGGCTTGGCATTAGGTGATCCTGCACTCACTTCGGTGGATCAGGAGGCACCGATTACTGCTTTGGTATTTGACGATTTTTCGCTGGGTGGTCTGCCCAGTTTTGTTTTGGTCATGAAATTATCCCCCGAAAGTCCGGTCATTAAGCAGGCTGAGAATATGAATATGCAAACAATGGAAGTGGATGGCTGGACATTGGCGACGATGAACCCCCAATTATTTAAGGAAGTGGAAGATTGGTCATCCTTATTATCCTTTGCGAAAGAAAGCCCTGAGGAAGATATTGAAATGGTCATTTCTATGGATGTTTTTTGGGAAAATTTGCCCAAAATGAAAAAGTCTGCAGTCGAGGCAATTGAATTTTCTACCCTTCCACCAGATTCAAAAGTAGATGCAGGTCAGATTGTTGAGGTGTTACTTGATGAATTGGCCTCAACGGAGGCAACTAAATTAGAACTCATGCTTTCAGAAAGCGAAATTGGTTTTAAAAGTACACTTTCAGCAAAGACAGAAACAGCGTTATTTACATTTTTATCATCCAAGACGGAAAATCAATCTATGGAAGTTTCCAAATATATCTCAGGAGATGGATGGATGGATATGCTAATTTCTCTCAACACTGATAGTATGTCCATTTATTTTAATCACTTGTTGGGTCTGCTTAAAGAGAGTGTTAGTAATAAGGAATGGAAGAACGGTTTCTCTAAATTTATTTCATTAATGGATAACAGTATTCCATTATATGGAGGACAGGTTGCGACAAGTTACCGAAATTCTGGTAAGGGGAAAAATCCAATTAGTTTTGTTCAAGTCGGGGAAATGAAAGGAAGTGAGGAAGAAATTAATAATGTGATGAACGAATGGGTAGTTTTATTACAAGACATGTTTTCGAAAATTGATCCAGGAAACGAATTTAATATAAAATATGAGATTAATTTGACTGAAGATTCCGAAATTGACGGATCACAGGTGTATCGTTTTGGAATGAAAATGAATGCGGACGATAATGAATTAGATACCCTGCTTTCTTCCTACACTGATACAACTTCTTACTATATGGTTCGGGACGGATTTTATTTCATGACATCATCAAAGCGTGATTTAAAAGAACTTTATAATTCTTTTAAAAATAAAAAACCAGTTGAGGGGAACCTTGCCTCCGAGATGACATTGGAGCCCGGTCAGTTTATGAGCTGGCGTCTTAATTTAGCTGGTTATGCCGAAATGGTTATGAGTATGGTCAATTTGGGAGGAGTTAATATTATGGGAGATGCCATTCAAGGTTTGAAAGAGTTAAAAATTCCTCCGGTCACCGGAAGTGCATATCTGGGGGGAGGAAGAGTGTCTACCGAGATTCGTATACCCCTCGAATCGATTAAGGCAGGTGTTGACTATTTTGAAAGCATGAAAGGGGCGGAGATGAAACCGATTGAATCTGAAATTGATGAAGATATTCCCGAAGTGGAAGGGGAATAAAACTTTTGTAGATTTTCTTGATTTTGTTGGTGTTCGTTTAATCAAGAAGCTTGTTGACCGAGTTTTTAATGACGATCCGATTGATCAAAATATATATCAGTCCATAGAGCACGATATACGCGATGGTTACAAATGAGAGACCCGATTGTAAGGTAATACCATATTCAAAGGCTAGCTTGAGTAAAAGAGATTTAATTCCGTATCCAACTAAAACTGAACCAGCCAGAATAAAAAGAAAGAGAGTTAGGAAGCGAGTAAAGATTACATTGGATATCTGACCGTGGGAAAAGCCAAGAAGGAGTAAATTTTTTGCCTGTTCGCTTGCCTGAGCAACCACCAAACGAAAACTTGTTGCGAAGGTGGCAATAGAAAGTAGCGAGAGCAGTGCTCCTATAACCGCAATTCCAAGGAAAATTGCTTGGGTTGCTTTTTTAATTATGTCCTGTTCCGGAAATTCCCGATTAATCTCAAGACCATTTTGCTGAATAAAAGATATAAGAGATGAACTTGGGTTATCTTCGATTTCCAGAATGATTCGAGATGGTCCAGCCTTCTTCTTTTTTTCAGAAAGAAGTTGTGATGCAGGGCTCCGCTCGGCCGGATTTTCGAGTGGGGAAATTTCCCAGTTTTTAAATTCAGGTTCGTCCCGGAGTGAGGCAAGGGTGGAACGGGTAAGGGGGGGGCCTTCAATGGAACCATTTTTCCAAAGAAAGAAAAAGTCGTTCGCTTCGGGTTGGCCAAATTTTTTATTGGCCCATTTCAGAAAGTTTGCCGGGACTAATACACTGTTGATTCTTTTGCTAAATGCCACAAAACGACCACTTAAGGTGGTTTCCCTGTTTTTGCCAATAAAGAGTTCGATGGGCATACCGGTAGCAGCTTCAGTTGAAAGGGCAGGGTATTCAACCCGTGAGGGAGCGAGACCAAAATTCCAGAGATCTAGATAAAATTTGGGAACCATGATGGGGACGACTTCAGAGTTTTCATTCCAATTCCAATCCTTGGGGATGAAGTCGAGAAACTCATCGGGGATGGATTCAAAAAAAAGATCGGTCTTGGCTGCAGCACCCAACCCGACTTTTCCGGACGGCCAAATATACAAAGTGAGGGGGAATTGATTACGAATAAATCCACCAATCCTTTTAACGCCATCAAGCGCTTTTATCTTATCTAATTCATCACTCGTAAATGTACGTTCATTTTTGCCGAGGTTGACCAAGGCACCCCCTTCCACTTTTTTATTTAGGGTGAAGTAATTCTTTGGTACCTCTCTATCTTTTAAGATGGAGGAAGTATCCTGATAGAATTGAATGGCAATGATGAGTAGGGTTGACCCAATTAGGCATCCAAGGGAAGCAATCCATAGTTCACGTTTTGGGCCAGATACATTGAGACAGGAACTCAGGGAAGATTTTGAAAAGGAATGCTTCACAGGGATAGGATACGATCAAAAGAAAGAGGAGGAGTTTCTCCCAGAGAAGTGAGAAGAACGGTGGCCTGATTGGCCCGGGCAATTTCATTGATTAAGGAAGAGGCTAAATCAATATTTTCCTGATCAAGGTGACTGAAGGGTTCGTCCAAAAGAAGTAACTTGAAGGGCTTGCGTAAAGTTCGGACCAAGGCAATCCGTTGACGCTGTCCAAAAGACAGGGTTTCCACTGGTTTGGTAAGAAATCCTTCCATGCCCAGTTGCTTGGCCATTTCCAATCCACTAGGCACATTATGGTTAATCTGGGGAATTAATTCAATATTCTCACGGGCGCAGAGTTTGGGGAAGAGTTTGAGTTCCTGGAAGAGCAGAGCAATTTGAGTACTTCTCAATGATGTCCAACCGGATGAAGTTTGTTTTTGAATATTTTCCCCGTCCATAATCACTTCCCCGGAAAAATCTTTTCTCAGTCCGTACAAAAGATGGAGCAGGGTAGATTTTCCTTTTCCTGAATGTGCTGATATGAGGGTGAAACTTTTAGGTTCGATTTTTAACTGGGTCTCCCAAACCTCAGAGCGTTCGATCATCTCTTTTGGGATCGGTTCGGGTATGACTTGATTCAGTTCAATTAACATGGAAGGATGGAAAGTATATTTTGATGAAAGATCGCTTCTTCTTCGTCTTCATTCAGTTGGGCAACGCTAAGGATTTCATTTCGAAAAGTCGAGAAATCAGGACTTGATTGAATTTTTGGGTAAATTCGTAGGGGATAGTCTGTACCCCATAGGATTTTTTTATATCCCACGACATCAATCAATTTTCGATAAAGGCTAGAATCATAGAGGAGTGGGCAGGCAGCCAGATCATAGTAAACATTGTTGAGCTCTTTTTGAATTCTTGGATTCAACTCATAAAAAGGAAATAATCCACCGGCATGGGAAAGAATAATTTTTAGTTTTGGATATTCCCGGGCAAGCCAGAGAAAATCTTCGAAGGGTGTTGGAGTACGTCCAGGATAATCATGACCGACTGGTTCCGTGACATGAAAATTGATCGGCCACCCGTTTTCGCAGGCAAACTCTACGCATTTAATCCAGGATGGGTTTTTCATAGTGAATCCCTGCACTCCGGGGTGGCATTCTCCGATTCCCACAAAGCCCTGATTCAACCTTTTTTTTAACTCTTCAATGGGTTCTGGCGCCGAGGGATGAATCGATGCAAAAGCATAAAACCTTTCGGGGTCTTCTTTGATCCATTGTGCATGCCAATCATTGTGTTGAATACAAGTTTCAGAATTTTCCCAGTACCAACCGAGCAGAACAGCTTGGCTTATCGATGCAGCATCCATATCCGTGATCATTTTCTCCCTTGATGCCCATCCCTGTAATTTTGAACCCTTGGAGGGTTCGACCAACTCGAGCCAATGGGGTTCACCGTGTTTTTGAGCAAACTTCCCTGGGTTGGAGTATACTTGGGGTGGGTATCGGTGAGTGTGGGAATCAATCATTTCCAAATGCAAATTAACTTGTTCTAAATTAAAGGATTAAATGGGAAGTTTTACCATCCAAAATTTAGCTCACCTAAGATGGGCGGTAGGCTATAAGCCTGATTTAATTAACGGAGCCTGCCTGTTGGTTACAGGATTCAAGTTTTCGGGCCAAAGCAGCTTCGATAAATGAAGCGAAAAGTGGGTGTGCTTTGTTAGGTTTTGATTGAAATTCAGGATGGAATTGAACGGCGACAAACCACGGGTGCCCCTTCACTTCAATAATTTCCACAAGATCACGATCAGGATTAACTCCAGAAATAATAAGACCCGCTTCTTCAAGTTGCTGACGATACTCATTATTAAACTCGAAACGATGCCTGTGTCTTTCTGTGACCTCGTCTTTTCCATAGGCAATCGAAGCTAAGCTATCTTTTTTAAGGACGCATGGACAAGCTCCCAGTCTCATGGTAGCTCCTTTATCCTTAACTTCTTTTTGATCACCCATAATATCAATTACAGGATGTGGAGTATCAGTATTAAATTCTGTGCTATTTGCATCAGTTAATCCGACTTGGTTTCGGGCAAAATCAATCACGGCAATCTGCATGCCCAGGCATAATCCAAAATAAGGCACATTATTTTCCCGGGCATACTGGGATGCAATAATTTTTCCTTCGGTTCCCCGGTCCCCAAATCCTCCGGGAACTAAAATGCCATCCAAATCTGATAAAAGAGCGTCTGGTCCATCCCGCTCAATATCTTCGGCATCAATATATGAAACTTCGACCTCACAGTCATTTCTTATCCCCCCATGAACAATAGATTCGTTTACAGAGAGGTATGAATCCTGAAGGTCCATGTATTTGCCCACCATTCCAATCTTAATTTTATGTTTTGGATTTAGTAGGCGATGAACTACTTCCTCCCAGTCATCCTGTTTAGGGGGAGGTGCATCAAGACCCAAAATGGAAATGACTAATTCATCCAGTCCTTCCTTCTTAAGCATATGTGGGAGTTCGTAAATAGAATGATTAACATCCTGCTCCTCAATGACAGCTTCTTTTTTGACGCTACAGAATAAGCTTATTTTTTCTCGAATTTCCTCGGTAATGGGTTGTTCGGTTCGGCATACCAAAATATCAGGCTGGATACCGATTTCTCGTAACTTTGCCACACTCTGCTGAGTTGGCTTGGTTTTTAGCTCACCTGCAGCACGCAGGGAGGGAAGCAAGGTCATATGGAGAAACAGAACATTTGCTTTCCCCACTTCTGATGCAAATTGGCGCATTGCTTCGGTAAAGGGTAAACCTTCAATATCACCAATTGTTCCACCAATCTCTGTAATCAATACATTTACCCCTTCTCCAGCCGCATAGATCCGATTCTTAATTTCATTGGTAACATGTGGAATCACTTGAACCGTTTTACCCAGATAGTCTCCCCGTCTTTCCTTTTTAATAACCGATTCGTAAATTTGCCCACTGGTTAAATTGTTAAAGCGGGAAAGTTTACCCGATGTGAAACGCTCATAGTGACCAAGATCGAGATCCGTTTCCGCCCCATCATCAAGCACATACACTTCTCCATGTTGAAATGGACTCATCGTGCCCGGATCTACATTGAGGTAGGGATCAAATTTTTGAATTCTAGTGGTTAATCCTCTTTGCTCTAGGAGTGCACCCAAAGATGCCGCGGTTAGACCTTTGCCCAACGAAGAAACTACTCCCCCGGTAATGAATATATATTTCATTTGATTATTTGCATTCTCTTTGAAAAGACACCTTGAACATATTCCTTGCAACAAAGATTTTCAAAAGTTGTTCATTTATTACCAACAAAGAAAAATTTAAAGATTCTTGCCGTAATTATATTAATTCTTCTAATTGAAACTACTTATAATTTTAAATATGCCCTGTTTGTACTCGTCAAATGTTTGTCCTCCATACAATTTAGAATAAAAATATATTATGTTTAGTTCATCTCTCGGAAAAAAATACCTTATGGCACTGACCGGTTTAGTGTTAATTGGTTTCGTATTTGTGCACATGGCAGGTAATCTCCAAGTTCTTGCTGGTCAGGCTCAAATCAATGCTTATGCACATTCTTTACAAAGTTTGCCTTGGTTTATTTTATGGGGTTCCCGACTATTTTTATTGGCTGCCGTTTTAATTCATGCCTGGACTGCATATTCATTGATTGTGGAAAACCGAAAGGCACGTCCTGATGCTAATGAAGTCGAAGTGACTAAAAGGGCGGGCCTTGCTTCCCTGCGTATGGGATTTACAGGTTCGATTATTTTGGCATTTATTGTTTTCCACCTTCTTCATTTTACCGTTCGTACCATTTATCCTGAATATGTAGAGATGATGACCACAGTTGGATCACCCGATGAAACAGAAATTCATGATGCTTTTTTGATGGTAATTTCAGGATTTAAGCATGATATAATTTCAATTTTTTATGTCGTGGCGATGGCTTTACTTTGTGCACACCTAGCTCATGGTTTTTCGAGTGTTTTTCAATCTCTCGGAATACGATCTGAATCTTGGCGAGCTAAGATAGATTTAATTGGAATAGGTTATGCCTGGTTGATTTTTATTGGTTTTTCCATTGTCCCACTCAGTGTACTTTCTCAAAAACATGGAGTTTATGAATTTTATGATCCGTCTTTTTTCTCAGAAGAAATAAAGGAAGAAGCTTTATCCACAAACCCATCGAACCATGAATCTTGATCCTCAAATTCCAGAAGGCCCCTTGTCGGATAAGTGGGACAATCATCGTTTCTCGTCCAAGTTGGTTAATCCGGCCAACAAAAGAAAATATCGAATTATTGTTGTAGGTTCTGGGTTGGCAGGTGGTTCAGCAGCAGCAACCCTTGGGGAACTTGGTTATCAGGTAGACTGTTTCTGTTATCAGGATACTCCGCGCCGGGCACACTCCATCGCTGCACAGGGTGGCATTAATGCAGCTAAGAATTATCAAAATGATGGCGATAGTATTCACCGATTATTTTACGACACCGTTAAAGGGGGAGATTTTCGTTCCCGCGAAGCCAATGTTTATCGATTAGCGCAAAACAGCACTAATATTATTGATCAATGTGTTGCTCAGGGAGTCCCGTTTGCCCGTGAATACGGAGGCTTATTAGCCAACCGGTCTTTTGGTGGAGCCCAAGTGAGTCGAACTTTTTATGCTCGCGGCCAAACAGGCCAGCAGCTTTTGCTTGGAGCCTACAGTGCCCTTAGTCGCCAAATTGCAGCGGGTCAGGTAAAAATGCACACCCGGCATGAAATGCTCGATTTGGTTACGGTTGATGGCCATGCAAAGGGAATTATAACCCGAAATTTGGTTACAGGTTCGACTGATGCCTGGACTGCTGATGCTGTTCTTCTCTGCACGGGTGGTTATGGAAATGTTTATTACTTATCAACCAATGCAGCCGGTTGTAATGTAACTGCAACCTATCGGGCACACCGTCGTGGAGCCGGATTTGCTAATCCGTGCTTCACACAGATTCATCCGACTTGTATCCCTGTTGCTGGAGACCATCAATCCAAACTTACCCTGATGTCCGAATCGCTTCGGAACGATGGCCGTGTTTGGGTCCCTAATGATAAGGAAAGTTGTGAACTTAATCCTAATGATATTAATGAAGAATTAAGAGATTACTTTTTGGAACGGAAGTATCCAAGCTTTGGAAACCTTGCCCCTCGGGATATTTCAAGCAGATCAGCAAAAGAGGCATGCGATGAAGGACGGGGTGTTGGGCCCGGTGGTCGTGGCGTTTATTTGGACTTTGCTGATTCAATTTCCCGTTTAGGGGAGTCTGCTATTCGAGAAAGATATGGAAATCTTTTCCAAATGTATGAGCGCATAACGGGAGAAAATGCATACAAGCGTCCGATGCGTATATACCCAGCCATTCATTATACTATGGGTGGATTGTGGGTGGATTATAATTTGCAAAGTACTGTTCCGGGCTGCTTTGTTCTGGGTGAAGCCAATTTTTCTGATCATGGTGCAAATCGATTGGGTGCAAGTGCATTGATGCAGGGTCTTAGTGATGGATATTTTGTTATTCCATATACGGTTGGAAATTACTTAGCCCGTTCGGGTGCAGGTGCAATCAGTCCTGATGGCCCTGAGGTGAAGGAAGTATTGGAGTCCGTTAAAGAACGAACTTCTCAATTGCTTTCTCCACAAGGAAAGCGCTCCTCTCGCTCCTACCACAAAGAATTGGGGCAAATTATGTGGGAATTTGCCGGGATGGCACGCAGCGAAACGGGCTTGAAAAAAGCAATCGGTCAAATTCAAGATTTGCGTGACGATTTTAATAAAAACTTGGTAGTTCCTGGAGAAGGCGATCGTTTAAATGTTGAATTGGAACGCGCCGGTCGGGTTCGCGACTTTATTGATTTTGGAGAACTTCTTTGTCGGGATGCCTTGGAAAGAAATGAATCCTGTGGCGGACATTTTCGTGAAGAGCATCAAACTGCAGAAGGTGAAGCCACACGGGATGATGAAAATTTTGCTCATGCTGCTGTATGGGAATATAAAGGCGAAGGAAAAGAACCAGAGCGTCATAAAGAAGAGCTTAAATATGAAAACATTGAACTTGCGGTGAGAAGTTACAAATAGGAACCAGATATGAAACTTACCTTAAAAATTTGGAGACAGGATGGACCAAAAGGTCGAGGGTCTTTTGAATCACACATTTTAGACGGAGTTTCTGAAGACTCGTCCTTTTTAGAGATGCTTGATCAGTTGAATGAACAACTGCTTGGTGAAGGAAAAGAACCCGTTGCTTTTGATCATGATTGCCGTGAAGGAATTTGTGGAACTTGTTCGTTAACCATTAATGGACACGCACATGGTCCTGAGGATTCGACCACAACTTGCCAACTTCATATGCGTAAATTTCGTGATGGTGAAATTGTTACGATTGAACCTTTCAGAGCGAAAGCTTTTCCCGTTGTCCGGGATTTAATTGTAGATCGCTCCGCTTTTGACCGAATTGTACAGTCAGGTGGTTTTATATCCGTCCGGACTGGTAGTGCTCCTGATGGTAACGCGATCCCTATCTCCAAGGTTGATGCAGACCAAGCAATGGATGCTGCAGCATGTATCGGTTGTGGAGCTTGTGTGGCGTCCTGTAAAAATGCATCTGCTATGTTATTCACTTCAGCAAAGGCTGCACATTTGAATTTGTTACCCCAAGGACAGGCTGAAAAAGATGCTCGTACGTTGAATATGGTACAAACTATGGACGAAGCAGGTTTCGGGAATTGCAGAAATTATGGTGAATGTTCAGCCGCTTGTCCGAAAGATATCTCACTGGATTATATCGCAAAGTTAAATCGCGACCACGCGAAAGCTAAAATTAAGAAAATTTTCTCCTAATCGATCCACGGTTTTTGATTGATTAAGGTTGCGGGGATTCCCTTCGTTTGGGAGATTTCAATCTATGGCAGTTGATGACAAACAAGTAACATGGGGTGGGAGGTTTTCCGAACAGCCCGATCTTTTGATGCAGGTTTTTGGGGAATCAGTTTCCTTTGATAAGCGCCTTGCCCCTTATGACCTGCAGGGCAGTTTGGGCCATGCTTCTATGCTAGCCCATGTGGGTTTACTCAGTGAAAATGAATTTTCCGAGATTAAAACCGGCATTGAGTTATTGCTTGAGGAAATAAAATCTCCTGATTTTTCATGGAAACTTGAACTCGAAGATGTCCATATGAATCTGGAACAGGCACTTCTTGAAAAGACGGGAGCTGCAGCTAAATTACATACTGGAAGAAGTCGGAACGATCAGGTGGCAACGGATATGCGCCTCTTCTTTAAAGATGCCTGCCAGCAACTGAGTGAAAAACTGGAATTAGCGATGAAAGCCATTCTTGGGTTGGCCAAAAAGTATGCGAATCTTCCAATACCCGGATATACTCATTTACAACGTGCACAACCGGTTACAGTTGGACATCATTTGCTTGCTCACTTGGAAGCTTTGGGTCGTGATCATGAGAGGCTTTCTCAGGTTGCGGATCATGCTAATGTTTGCCCACTCGGTTCCGGGGCAATTGCGGGTTCGACCTTGCCCCTTGATCGGGCATACACCGCGAAGGCCTTGGGTTTTGTTGATCAGGCGGGGGAGCCAAGAATAACAGCAAATGGAATGGATGCCGTTGCCGACAGGGATATTTTCCTGGAATTTGCAATGGCCTGTGTGAATTGTTCATTACACCTTTCCAGATTAGCGGAAGATGTGATTTTGTGGAATTCCTCGGAGTTCGGATTCATTCAATTACCCGATAGTTTTACAACGGGATCCTCTTTAATGCCCCAAAAGAAAAACCCCGATTCCTTCGAATTGATTCGTGGTAAAACTGGAAGGATCGTTGGGAATTTACAAAACCTGTGCGTCGCAATTAAAGGACTTCCTCTTACTTACAACCGTGATCTTCAGGAAGATAAGCCTCCGGTTTTTGATTCCTTTGATCAGTTAAGTATGTGTTTAGCGGTGGTTGCGGGATCTTTGTCTGGCTCAACTTTTCATGAGGAAAATTGCCGGACTGCAGCTTCGGATCCTCTTTTATTGGCGACAGATTTGGCCGATTATCTTGTTGAGCGTGGCGTCCCATTTCGTTCGGCTCATCATTACATTGGTGAATTGGTTGCGATTGCTGAGAAGAAAAAAGTTTCACTCCCCGATTTGGAACAGGGAGATGCTCTTGAGATTTGTTCGGAATTGGGAGAAGATTGGCGAGAAGTTTTCAATTTATCCCGGGCTTTTGAAATGAGAGAAAGACCGGGCATGCCTGGACCCAAGCAAATTGAGGGTCGGGTTGAACATTGGGAAAAACTACTTTTATCTTAATTAAATTATGGTCTATTTACGGACCAGTTTTTTGATCGGTTTCTTTTTTCTGTGCTCGTTTGGATGGTCAAAAGTTTGGACGACTAATACGGGTAGTAAGTCCGAAGGGGAATTATTTGAGGTTCTAGGAGATCGAATCGGACTGTTGATTAAGGGCAGGGAATATCATTTTTCTTTGGCACGGTTTATTCAGGCAGATCAGGATTATGTCCGTCGGTGGAAAATGACCCCGCGATGTCCATCCTGTTCAAAGCCCTTGGGTACCCGAACGATCGAAGCGGGTGGAGTTAAATATCATACATCCTGTTTTCGGTGTATGGTTTGTCGTTCGGGGTTCCGGGGGGGAGATCAATTCCGTCGTGATGCATGGAATGGAATGGTTCATGTTAAACATTTTCAGGCAACTGGTTTATGCGGTACCTGTTCTCGAATATTTGTAAAACGAGGAGCTCACCCAAAACAATTTTTTGCTGACGGTCGGATGAGCTGTGTGTCCTGTTTAAAAGACGGTGTCTTTGAAACTAAAATTTTAAATGAAGTTGAAGATCGGGTCTGGAATACTCTGACTCGAATTGGTATTTCAAAACCTAAAGGTAAACTCTCTATTCGCTTGGTGGATCGTGGACTTCTCAATAAGGAAGCCTTAAAAATTAATGCCCGGGGAAATTTACGCGGTTTAACCCTTACCAAGTATAAAATAGTGAAAGGAGGATCGAATCCCGGTACAACTTTTGAACACCGGATCTATGTCCTTTATGGACTACCTTATATTGAGTGCGAATCAGTCCTGGCACATGAGTTTGCCCATGTCTGGCTTAACGAAAAATTTATTGAATCAACCCCTCCTGTGATTGAAGGCTTTTGTAATTTAGTTTCCTCCGAAGTATTGGAAAAAGAGAAAAGTAAACTAGCTTCCATCTTACTTGATAATTTACAAAATAATACCAGCTTGGCTTACGGAGTAGGATATCGAAAGATGAAAGCAAACCTTGCTCAAAAAAATTGGTCCCAACTCCTGGCGGAAATGAAAAGTAAATCCAAACCCCCTAAATTAAAATGAAAATAGATTCACATCATCACTTCTGGCAATACGATCCGGTAGAATATTCCTGGATGAACGAGCAAATGGGAATTCTTAAACAAGATTATGGGCCTGAGGATTTGTTGAGTCAGATTCAAAATGTTGGAATAGATGGTGTGGTTTCGGTTCAGGCGTCCCAATCATTAAAGGAGACCGACGAACTATTATCCCATGCTGAAGATCATGACTTTATTAAGGGTGTGGTTGGCTGGTTCCCGCTTGCCGATTCCAATGTTGAATCAATTTTGAAACAGTATGTCACTAATCAATGGCTCAAAGGGGTTAGGCATGTGGTACAGGACGAACCTGACGATCGATTTATTCTAGGTTCAGATTTTAACCGGGGTGTTTCCTTATTGAAGGAATTCAACTTAGTTTATGACATTCTAATTTTTGAAAGACAGCTTGCTGCATCGATCGAGTTTGTGGACCAGCATCCCGATTTAGTTTTTGTTTTAGACCATGTCGCAAAACCAAGAATTAAAGATGCTTTATTTGAGCCTTGGTCAGCCCAGATGAAAGATCTTTCCAAACGAGAAAATGTGTTTTGTAAATTATCTGGAATGGCGACTGAAGCGAATTGGAAGAACTGGTCGGTAAGTGATCTGCAACCTTATATGGAAACGGCCCTGGACTGTTTTGGGCCGAATAGAATGATGTTTGGTTCGGATTGGCCGGTTGCCCGCCTTGCGGTCGAGTATGAAAACTGGGTGGAAGTTTGCCGTAATTTTATATCAACTTTATCCACGGATGAGCAGATTAAGATTGAAGGGACAAATGCGGTCGATGTTTACAAATTGTAATTCATTACCTTTGGTAAATGGGTAAGTAGTGGTATTTGACGGCTAAAGCGAGAATGGCGAGCGTGGTGGAATAAACTTCTCCTGCACCGGCTTCCGAACCACTTCCAATCCATGATCCATTCTCCCGTTGTAATTCTAAGAGAATATTTTCCACCAGTTCTCTCGCCTTATGGGCATGATCTCCCCCATGCTGGTACATACCCTGTGCGTAGTAATAAGTACCATAAAAGAAAAACTTTCTGCTTTTTTCAGGTTTGTGATCGAGTAGCCAATCTGCTGCACCATGAACAAAAGGAGATTCATATTCCCCGCAAACCTGCATCGCGAGAAGACCTGCTGCAGAAGTTGTGTATTCGGCTGCGCCGCCCGGCTGATAAGCGAACCCGGATTTTTTTTCTGCAGGATCACCATTGCTGAGCAATTTCGATTTATACGAACGTTCAAGGTAAGAAACCGCATTGGAGATTGCAGAAGAGGGCACATCAAGACCTGAATTTTTAGCAGAGCGTAAAGCCATCAGTTGCCAGACAGAAACGGACAGGTCAGCATCCCTCGCATCGGGACTGTATCTCCAACCTCCTTGTTGTGCCGGATTCTTTTTTACCTTCTGGGCTTTTAAGATTAAATTAATTGCTTCCTGGCATTGATCACGAATCTTCTTGTCGGTTTCTTTATTCATGCCCATACCGAGCATTTCTGAAAGCATGAGGGTTACGATACCATGGCCGTACATCCTTCCTCCATCTTTGTTTCCAAAATATCCCCGGTCATCCTGATTTTCATCCAATAAAATAAAATCGAGGGCATTTTGCATGGCTCTCCCAAACTCATTTGGGTGTATCGGTTGATGTCCAACTGCAGCCATGGACATAAGCGATAGAGCGGTCATAGCGGTTTTTTTCCCTTTATCATTTATGGATCCATCATCCTGTTGTTTTTTCAAAATGAACTGAATTCCTTTTTCAATCGCCCGATCAACTTTATCTTTTTTAAAAGGGTTTTCCCAAACCGTATTGTCATCCTGCTCCGAATCCTCGGAATATGTCAGGGGTATGCAGCAAATAGAAAGAAGAAAATAAAATACGGTTTGCATTTTATGAATAAAAAAAAGTTTCTTTTTGATCATCATCATTTAATTTTTCGGGCCTTACTTGCCATTGCCCGAAAATACGCTTCCACTCGATTGCGATAATCACCTGATACATTTTCCCTCCGGGACTCCATTAAATCTTTTGCCAGTTTTGGAGGAAGTTTTCCCCATTCTTCAAACTCTTCTTTATCCAATTCTGGGATTTCCTGAAATGTCAGATCCTGTTCTTCCATATAGGATTGATCATTGGATTCTAATGAATTGGTTCCATTAAAAGTGTTTTGTATGGGAGATCGAGCCTGAGCCATTGCCTGTGCCTGAGTTTGCGAAGCTTCTGCTAATGCTCTCGCAGCGGCAATCATCGCCTGTGCGCTTGCATTGGTAAGTGATCCATTACCCGAGTAGTGACCGCCAGCCCCGTGTCCGTGCCCTGGTTTAGGTTTACCCGGTTCTCCAGGTTCGCTATTTTCGTTACCTGCTATTTCAGCGGGTGTATTCTGTTCGCCAGCTTGATCCTCTTTACCATTAAGTCCCTCATTGGTAAATGGATTACTTGACTGATTTAAGGCCTGATCTAAAAAGTCCAAGGTTTGAGCCAGAGCCTGTGCTACTTCAGGAGAATCCAAGGCAATATCCGAAGATTCATTTTGGCTTGGAGAGCCATCGGGGGGACTTGTTGTAGGCGTAGTCGCACTCTCACCAGGATTCTCATCTCCAGTTGGTTGATTGGCGTCGGGGGTTACTTTATTAGTAGATGCAAGTTCCCCTCTTTCGGGAGAATCCAAGACAATATTCGAAGGTTCATTTTGGCTGGCAGAACCATCAGGGAGGCTCGT
>TARA_B110000008_G_scaffold106867_1_pt1 | contig 22120 bp, 22 predicted proteins | sample TARA_B110000008 | Tara Oceans TARA_B110000008 (sample SAMEA4396496) | marine metagenome | biome: Westerlies Biome; feature: [DCM] deep chlorophyll maximum layer (ENVO:01000326); material: water (ENVO:00002006), including particulate matter (ENVO:01000060) such as... | depth 40 m
TTTTCTGGTTTAAGCAATAAGCCAACTTTATTAATTGCATTCTGTTTGAGTAAATCCATAACAATTATTACTTCTTGATATTGGACTTTTTTGTCAGCAGCAATTACCACTGATTGCTCAGAATTCTTTTCAATAGATTTTTTAACATATGCTAATAAATCATCTTTTTTATATTTTTTACCCTTTATTTCAATTGAAGCATCTTTCCTGATTGATATTACTATAGGAGCAACTTGTTGCTTCAAAGATTGACCAACTCTAGGTAAATCAACAACTCCTGGGTTAGTCATTGGGGCAGTTACCATAAAGATTACAAGTAACACTAACATTACATCAATGTAGGGGACTACATTAATCTGATTCATTAACCGTCTTTTTTTCATAGAATTTATCCCTTACGATCTATTGTATTTATAAATTCCTCCATAAAGCTTTCGTATCTAATAGATAACCGGTCAACTTTTGCAGCAAATCTATTGTATGCAATTACGGCAGGTATTGCAGCAAACAGTCCTATAGCTGTTGCAATTAATGCTTCTGCTATACCAGGTGCTACTTGAGCTAAAGATGCTTGAGCAACATTCGAAAGCCCAATAAATGCATTCATTATGCCCCATACAGTTCCAAACAATCCTATATAAGGGCTAACAGAACCAACAGATGCAAGAAACGGTAAATGTCTCTCAAGAAAATCTACCTCTCTATTATAGCTTGCACTCATTGCTCTTCTGACACTTTCAATACTTTTTTTATCAAATGAACGTGAATCTTTTTGGATCTGATATTCTTTATAGCCCGCCTTAAAAATTGTTGATAGGCCATTCATGTCTTCATGCGTTGAAGTTAAAGATTCATATAGCTTGCCTAAATCACCACCGGACCAAAAAAATTTTTCAAATTCATCTGTATTTTTTTCGGTACTTTTTAACACCTTTATTTTTAAATAAATATATTTCCATGACATACCTGAAGCAAATATTAAAATTAACATTACAATCTGAACAGGCAAACTAGCACCTAAAATTAGTGAGAAAAACGATAAATCACTTCCTAACATTTTATAATCTCCATAAGTTGTTTAGCCATTTTTGGTATATGTACAGGCTTGAAATAATCTGAATTAATACTAACAATTTCCACTTTACCTTTAGTGATTATTTCTTCATCCCTTAGAATATTTTGTTCAAGCATAATTGAATAATCAGTAATTTTTATACAATCAGTTTTGATCAGTAATTCGTCGTTAAACCTTGCTGGTAATTTATATTGAATATCAATCTTTCGAACAACAAACATCACTTTGTCTTCTTTTTTTAATTTTATCTGGTTCAGCCCAAGGCTTCTTAACCACTCAGTTCTTGCCCTCTCCATAAATTTAAGATAATTAGTATGATAAACAACACCGCCACTGTCAGTATCCTCAAAATACACCCTTGCGTTCCATTCAAACATTATTCTTTCCATAAAGTATCATTTAAATCTTTTTTAGAATGCTTTATACCAAAGTGCTCATAAGTTTTTGGGGTAGCTAATCTTCCTCTTGGGGTTCTCATTAAATAACCCTGCTGAATCAAATAAGGCTCAATTACATCCTCAATAGTTTCTTTTTCTTCCCCTATTGCAGCAGAAATATTATCTAGTCCTACAGGACCACCTGAAAACTTTTCAATAATTGCAAGTAAAAAACTTCTATCCATTAAATCTAATCCAATCAAGTCTACATCAAGCATTTTTAATGCATCATCAGCTATTAATTTATTAACTATTCCTTCAGACTTAATTTCAGCAAAGTCTCGAACCCGCCTCAAAAGTCGATTAGCAATTCTTGGTGTACCTCTTGATCTATTAGCAATTTCATTTGCGCCTTCATGGTCAATTTTAACTTCTAAAAGATCTGCAGATCGAATTACAATTTTAGTTAGCTCTTGGTTTGAATAAAACTCTAATCTAGATACGATACCGAATCTATCTCTAAGAGGGTTAGTTAGCATACCTGCTCTTGTTGTTGCACCAATTAATGTAAAGGAAGGTAATTCTAATTTTACTGAACGGGCTGATGGCCCCTCACCAATCATAATATCTAAACGATAATCTTCCATTGCTGGATAAAGAATTTCCTCAATAACTGGAGATAATCTATGAATTTCATCAATAAAAAGAACATCATTTTCTTCTAAATTTGATAATAAAGCCGCTAAATCTCCAGTTTTCTCTAGGACTGGCCCAGAAGTTTGGCGTAAATTTACGCTCATCTCTTTTGCAATAATATTAGCCAAAGTTGTTTTCCCAAGACCTGGCGGACCGAACAAAAGAACATGATCTAAGGCTTCATTTCTTTTCTTAGCCGCATCAATAAAAATATTCAACTGTTCTCTAATTTTTTCTTGCCCAACATATTCATCAAGCTTTTTTGGCCTTAATGCACGTTCAAAGTTCTCCTCTATATTATCTGGAGCTGATGGGTCTATGAATCTGTCTGGTTCAATCATTTTATTAAATCACTATAAGTTTTTAGATAACATCTTTAATGCTTGCCTTATTCCATCATTTAATGAAATATCTGAAGCTAATTCTTTAGTAACATTAATAACATCTTTTGAGGCATAACCCAATGCAATTAATGCATTTTGTATGTCTTGAAGTACTGTAGGCTCTTTATTTGATGTTATTTTTATTTGATCTTCTTTGAACTTATCTTTTAGTTCTAGAACTAATCGTTCAGCTGTCTTCTTTCCTATGCCTGGTATTTTAATTAATAAATTAGAATCTTGATCAGTAATTGCTGTCGTGAGCTCATCAACAGTCATCCCTCCAAGAATAGATAATGCAACTTTTGCCCCAACACCATTAACTTTAATTAATAATCTAAATATTTTACGCTCCTGAATAGATGCAAAACCAAATAATAGTTGAACATCTTCTCGAACAATAAAATGGGTTAGTAACGTAACTTCTAAACCAATTTCTGGTAAGTCATAAAATGTTGGCATTGATACTTCAACTTCATAACCAACGCCATGACAATCTAACAAGATCATTGGAGGGGTTTTTTCTAGTAAAAGTCCTTGAATTCTACCTATCATATTATTCTTCCAGATTTCATTCGATTACCAGTTCCAAATTTTGCTAGGCTTCCACTAATATTAGCATGACAGATGCTGCACGCTAAAGCATCGGCAGAGTCTGAGCTTGGTATCGATGGAAGACTTAGTAATTTTTGGACCATAATCTGTACTTGAGATTTACTTGCATGCCCCATCCCTACAACTGATTTTTTAACTTGTAACGCAGTATATTCAAATACGTCTAGGTTCTGCAAAACAGCTGCACTAATTGCTGCACCTCTTGCTTGACCTAACAACAAAGTAGATTGAGGATTTATGTTTACAAAAACTTTCTCGATAGCTACGCAATTTGGTTTAAATTGACAAATTACCTCATCCAACCCTGAAAGAATTATTTTAATTCGTGAGGCTAAATCTGTATCTTGATTAGTTGTTTTAATTACTCCACTTGCTTCATATGAAATACTCCCAGATGAATTAGATATTACACCATATCCTGTGACTCTCAATCCTGGATCAATCCCAAGAATTTTATTAGTAATTTTAATTAATTATCCTCTATTACAACATTTGTATAAACTTCTTGAACATCATCCAAATCCTCAAGAAAATCTAAAATTTTTCTCATCTTCTCACCTTCAGATCCTCTTAATTCGTTTTCAGTTTCAGCCTTCATTGTTAATTCAGCAAATTCATATTTAAGATCTGCTTTATCAAACCCTTCTTTAATATTTAAAAATTCATTTGGGGGTGTAATTATTTCAACGCTTCCATCATCATTATTAATAATATCTTCTGCACCCAGTTCAATTGCGATTTCTGCTAATTCATCCGAATTAATCCCTGGAGCAAAAAAGATATTTCCACAATGTTTAAATAGGTATGAAACGCAGCCATCTGTTCCCAAGTTCCCACCATTTTTACTTAGAGCTAACCTAACATCTGCTACTGCACGTTGTTTGTTATCAGTCAGGCAATCAATAATAATTGCGGCGCCGTTAACCCCGTAACCTTCATATCGAATTTCTTCATAATTCACACCTTCTAATTCACCAGTTCCTCGCTTTATAGCCCTTGTAATATTTTCAGCTGGCATACTTTCTTCTTTTGCGGCACTGACTGCAGTTCTTAATCGTGGATTAAAATTTACATCCCCCCCACCCAATCTTGCAGCTACTGTAATTTCTTTTACTAATTTTGTGAAGATTTTTCCCCGTTTAGCATCTTGCCTACCTTTTCGATGCTGAATATTTGCCCATTTTGAGTGGCCCGCCATAAATTTGATACCTATAAAACTTAAACATAATTATTTTAACAGTTAAATCAGCTAAATATAGTTAAGATATTTTTTCTTATTACTTGAAAATATTAAGTTCACGATGGTATTGGTAGGTGTATCCAGCCGGTTGCAATATATTTTATACCTGATTCTACAATATTTCCTTTATGAGCATGAGTCCATTCCGCAGGCCATATTAAGGTTTTACCTATTTTTGGTTCAATATCTATATTGTGATGAGTAAAACTTGTTTTGCCACCTTCAAAGTCATCGTTTAAATATGTCATAAATGCAAACAACCGATGTAATGATGTTATGTGAACTCTTTCAGAGTGTATTTTTGCGAAATGCCCACCGGAATTATATTTCTGAATATTAAAAGCTCCAATATCTAATTTTGGAAAATTGGTTTTAAGAAATGGCCATTGCTCCGCATAGTCCATATAACATTCATAAAGATGCTGCATATAATCGTTGAAGATTTTATGGGAAGGTAAAGTTAGTTCGGCCGGGTATACTGGCATATCTATGGAATTTTTTCTTTCTAAATCAAGTCCAGTTGCACTCTCACCTTGTACCTGTTTGTTTTCATTTTTTTCAAAAAAATTAATTATATCTCTACACAAACTAGGATTTTTCAAATACCAACTACCTATAAAACTTGGTCCAGAATCAATTTTTTCTTTATCTCTTTGCATTTAAACATTACCCTTTAAAATAGAGAATCCCTTATCAACTTCAAATTGAATAACGCCATCCACTTTGTATAAATACTCCAACCCCTCTTTATGTCGACCTAAATTAAAATACACATCACTCAGATCTACATATGCTTTTATACAATTCTTATTTAATTTTATTGCATTCAAGAGAGCGGAAGCTGCATCATTATAATTTCCAACCTCTCTATGAAAAACACCTATACAAACTGAAATATCTGCATTTCTTGGCTGCAATTTATATGCTGAAAGATAACTCTTAAATGCAAGATCAAATCTTTTTAATTTTAAATATTCGTCGCCAAGACTTATATAAAGATTATGATCCTTAGGGTCTATCTTTAAAGAATTCTCTAATGTCCCAATGATTTTATTAAAATTCTTTAAATTATCATCACTTGGTATATTTAAATTTTCTGTCATCTTTAAACTTATTCGCCAATAATTTTGACTAAAACTCTTTTTTTTCTTTTACCATCAAACTCACCATAAAAAATTTGTTCCCATGGTCCAAAATCTAATTGTCCTTCAGTTATCGCAACCACAACCTCTCTACCCATCACTTGTCTTTTCATATGCGCGTCTGCATTATCTTCTCCAGTATCATTATGACGATATCCGCTAACAGGCTCATGGGGGGCGAGATGTTCCAACCATTTTTTATAGTCATGGTGTAAACCAGATTCATCATCATTAATAAATACACTTGCCGTAATATGCATTGCATTTACTAAAACAAAACCTTCTTGAATATTACTTTCATCTAAACACGATCTAATCTCAGAAGTTATATTAGTAAAATGCATTCTTTCAGGGGCATTAAACCATAGTTCTTTACGATAACTTTTCATAATTTATTCCTCCATTCCATCATTTAAACGATCATATTTCTTTAACCATATATCTGACATTTCTGAATTTCTATAATCTTTAAAACATGGAGTTCCTAAAGTGTAATGAATAATATTTGCTTGCTCATTATTTGAATATTCTGTTGCGAGCCAATTCCATTCTTTAGGTAATTCTCCAATCTCATCATCTTTAAGCCATGCAAACCGATGTAGATATTTTCCTGTTTGATTAGCAATAAAATCTGGTGTTAAAATTTTATGTTTAGGATGTTTACAGTTCCATAAGATAACACTTGACCAATTTTTTCTAGGGTAATCTTGGTTAATATTTCCTAAATATTTTTGATGGGCTTTTGTTTTATAGTCATGTTTAATTACCTGTAAAGCTTTCGTGTCATCTCGAAGGTCAAGTAATTCCTTAATATCTTTCTGACATATCATATCTCCATCAACAAAAATAGCCCAACCTTTAAAATCATTTAAATATGGAGTTAAAAAACGTGAGTAAACAAAATCATTACTTTTATCTTCATGTTTTTCTTCGTATTCTTTTAATGTTTTAACTGCAAGAGGAGTTATATCTAATGGTATTGAAGCATGATCAATAAGACTCTGAACAAAAGCATGATAAGCAATTGCTTCTCTTTGATCAAAACCTATATATATTTTAACTTTTTTGTTTTCAGACATCTTATGCCTTTAGTCATGTTTTACAAAAAATTAACTCTATACCGTTTCCAGCCGGATCCTTAAAAAAGATCTGCTCGGTGCCTATTTCAGGAACTATTCGCAAATGAAATTTGATTTCATTTATTTCTAAAATTTTAATATATTTATCTTTATCCTCTGCGGTAAAAGCCATATGATCAAAAGTATTTTTTATATTAACAGGATTATCATCATTTTTTTTTGTTTCACTTAAATGTAAAATATCTTTTTGGCCAGCATTAAGCCAATAACCATTACTTTTAAATGGAGGTCTAGTACCCAATTGAAGGCCAACGATTTCAATATAGAAATTTTTTAAGTTTTCCATCATCTTAGCTTCAGACCTAAGGTTGTAATGATTAATACCGCTAATCATTCTTTTGCTCTGAATTTGAAGCTCTTAACCTAATATGTAATTCCTTTAATTGTTTTTCATCTACTCGATTAGGTGATTCTGTCATTAAGCACTGGGCCTTTTGTGTTTTTGGAAAAGCTATTACATCCCTTATAGAATCAGAACCTGCCAATAAAGTTACTATTCTATCTAATCCAAATGCAACGCCTCCATGTGGAGGTGCACCATACTTTAACGCATCTAATAAAAATCCAAATTTATCTTTTGCCTCTTGATCTGATATTCCTAACGCTTTAAATACTTTAGATTGCAGATCAGATTTATGAATACGAATAGAGCCACCGCCCATTTCCCAACCATTTATGACCATATCATATGCTTTTGATAAGCATTTACCAGGATCTGAATCTAAATATTCTTCATGTCCATCCTGAGGTGCTGTAAATGGGTGATGTAGAGCATTCCATGTCTTTGAAGTTTCATCATAATCAAACATTGGAAAATCAACTACCCATAATGGTGCCCATTCCATTTCATTTAGATGTTTTTTCTCATGTCCAATTTTAACCCTAAGAGCACCCATGGCCTCGTTTACTATTTTTGCTTTATCTGCACCAAAGAAAATTAGATCACCATTTTTTGAATCAGTTTTATTAATTATTGCTTTTAATGCCTCAGTATTAATATTTTTAACAATCGGGCTTTGAAGCCCCTCTTCATTAAGTTGAGTTTTATCTTTAACTTTAATATAAGCTAAACCTTTAGCACCATAAATTTTTACAAATTCAGTATAAGCATCAATTTCTGAACGAGATAAGTCTGCCCCACTTGGAACCTTTAATGCAGCTACTCTCCCATTTTCCATATTTGCAGCGGAAGAAAATACTTTAAAATCAACACCTTTCATTTCTTCAGTCATTTCAGTTAATTCAAGGGTAACTCTTAAATCAGGTTTATCTGAGCCGTATAGAATCATCGCTTCCTTATAAGATATTTTAGGAAATGATAACGGTAAATTAATATTTAAGACTTCTTGATACGTTTGTCGGATCATATTTTCAGAAATTTCTATAATACTTTCTTCATTAATAAAAGATGCTTCAATGTCAATTTGAGTAAATTCAGGTTGACGGTCAGCTCTCAGGTCTTCATCTCTAAAACATTTAGCAATTTGATAATATCGATCAAAACCAGATACCATTAAAATTTGTTTAAACAACTGGGGAGATTGAGGCAAAGCAAAAAACTCTCCATGGTGAATTCTTGATGGGACTAAATAGTCTCTGGCTCCCTCAGGAGTACTCCGATTTAATATTGGAGTTTCTAACTCAATAAACCCTTCTTGATCTAAAAAATTTCTTATGCTTTTTGATGTATCGTTTCTTAGCATAAGGTTTCTTTGCATTACATCTCGCCTTAAATCAATAAAACGATACTCGAGACGTACAGCTTCTGAAATCGTCTCATCGTCAAGCATAAATGGGGGGGTTAAAGATTGATTTAAAATCTCTACTTTAGATGCTAACATTTCAATTTCTCCTGAAGGAAGATTTAAATTTATTGTTCCTTCAGGTCTAAGTCTTACCTTACAAGTAACCTTTAATACAAACTCATTTCTGATTGTTTCTGCGATTTTAAAGGCATCTGGAGTATCAGGGTCAATGACGATTTGAGCTAATCCCTCCCTATCTCGCAAATCAATAAAGATAACTCCACCATGATCTCTTCTTCTATGTGCCCACCCACAAAGGATTACTTCTTCATTTTCATGACTTTTATTTAATTCACCACAATAATGCGTTCTCATCTTAATTCTCTTCTATAAGTAATTATTATTTTTGTTTAAGCTTTTTATCAGTTGGGACTACACCCATTGAAATAACATATTTTAAAACTTGGTCTACGCTAATATCTAACTCTACAACTTTATTTTTTGGAACCATTAAGGTATATCCTGATGTAGGGTTAGGTGTTGTTGGCACATAAACATTTACGTACTCACCATCTAAATCCTTTGTAATTATTTCATCAGGTTGCCCAGTAATAAACGCAAAGGTATATGTACCTGAAATTGGAAATTCAATTAGAACAGCCTTACTAAAAGCATTTCCTGAACTAGATAATAATGTATCAGATACTTGCTTAATACTTTTATAAATGGATTTCACAAATGGTAGTCGATTAAGAAGCACCTCATATAAACCAATTATTTTTTTTCCAAAAAAATTATTTGCAATTATTCCTGTAATTAATATGATGATAAATGTCAAAATCACACCAAATCCAAACACCTCAGTCCCTAGAACATAATCAGGCCTTAAAGTAGCAGGGAGTAGGAATAATATTTGATCTAAGAACTTAATCAAAGAGAACAGCACCCAAAAAGTCAGAATTAATGGGATTAGTACCAATAAACCAGTTAAAAAGTTTTTTTTAATCATTATTTTTTGAAATTTCAGTTTTATTTATTTTAGTAGTCTTTTCATTTTTATTCTTTAATTCTTTAGGTTTAGAATCTTCAGTCTTTGGTTTATTTTTAAAATCTGTCTCATACCAGCCTGACCCCTTTAATTTAAAGTGAGGTGCTGAAACTTGCCTATTAAATGTTTTATTCTTACAAGCCGGGCAATTTAATAATGGGTCGATCGATGATTTTACTAGTACATCATCTTGATACTCACAATAAGAACATAGGTACTCATATAAAGGCATGTTCTAAAAACCCTATTAAAAGGGAATATCGTCTTCTGGTAGAACCATATCAGGCTCACCCGATGAACTTGAACTAGCTTCATTTTTAATTACTCTTTCTGGTTCTTGATTAAAATTATCCTCAGAACTATTTGACGTATTATTACGATTATCTTTACCTCCTAACATTTGCATTGTATCTGCAACCACTTCTGTCGTATATCTATCTTGACCCTCTTTAGTTTGCCACTTCCTTGTTTGCAGACTTCCTTCAATAAATATAGAGCTCCCTTTCTTAAGGTATTCCCCTGCAATCTCAGCTAATTTTCTATACATCACAATATTGTGCCACTCTGTTTTTTCTTTTTTATCGCCTGAAACCTTATCTTTCCATGATGTACTGGTTGCAATACTAAAATTACATACAGAATCTCCATTAGGAAAGGTTCTAACTTCAGGATCTCTCCCGAGATTCCCAAGCAACATTACCTTATTAACTGATGGCATATTTTCTCCTAGTTATTTAATTAATTAATTACTATTTTCTCACATGTTGTATATATAATTTTACTAATTTTTTTTATTTGGCATTTTCATGGATATTGCCAAAGAAAGCCAAATCATAATTAGCAGGCTACAAAATAAAAAAGCTCCCTGATAACCATAAAAATTTGCAATAAATCCACCTAATGAACCACCTACAAAAATACCTAACGATTGAGATGTATTATACACTCCTAAAGCTAAACCTCGCCTTTGATTTGGTACCATCTTACTTACTATACTTGGCAAAGAAGCCTCTAGATAGTTAAACCCAATAAAATAAAATATTAAAGCTATCATGATACCGACAATGCCATTAGCAAAGTAAATGAATAAAAATTGTGTAGCAAATAACAAAGCTATTGAAAATATAAAATATTCTTTAATTTTATTCTTCTTTTCGGAATATATAATCATAGGCACTATGAAAATAAAAGACACAAGTAAAACTAATAAATAAATAAACCAATGCTGATTTAATGCGACATCACCCTGATTTATTAAGTAAAACGGAATTGCCATAAACATTGATATTTGAGAAGCATGTAATGTAAAAATACCAAAATTGAGCCGATTTAAATCAAAACTTTTTAAAATACTTTTTATGTCTTTTGTATTTTTTGAATTAATTTTTTCTTTAGCTAAAGGCTCATCAATAAAAAATCTTACAACTCCTATAGCAATAAAAGCTAAAATACTCATTAATATAAATATACCTGGAACACCAATAACCTTATTTAGTATTGGTGAAATCACTAATGATAGTGCAAATGTTAAGCCGATTGATACCCCAATAATTGCCATTCCTTTAGTTCTACTTTTGTCACTTGTTAAATCAGATAAGAATGCTGTTAAAACTGCAGAAATAGCCCCGGAACCTTGAATTGCACGGCCAATAATAACCCCTTCTATTTGCTCGGATATACCTGCAATAATTGAGCCAATTAGAAATAATATCAATCCAAAATAAATTACTGGCTTTCTTCCATAATAGTCAGAAGTCATCCCAAATGGAATTTGAAGAATTGCTTGTGTTAATCCATAAATACCAAAAGCTAAGCCAACTTGAAATTCTGAAGGTCTTCCTGATAGCTCCGAAGCATAAATAGAAAATATAGGAAGAATTAAGAAAATTCCAAGCATTCGGAGTGAATAAATCGAAGCAAGAATTACACTAGATTTAATTTCTAATGGCGACATACTTATAAATACCTATGAAAATAAAACTTTAGTTACTAAATTAGAGATAATAAAATATAATATCAGGTTGCTCCTAAAAAAAGATAAAATAAAATGGATTATATTAAAATTAAAGGGGCCAGAACCCATAACTTAAAAAATATTTCCTTAGATCTTCCTAGAAATAAACTTATAGTTATTACGGGTTTATCTGGATCCGGAAAATCTTCTCTTGCATTTGACACTCTGTATGCGGAAGGACAAAGGAGATATGTAGAATCCTTGTCAGCATATGCTAGACAATTTCTAGACAGAATGAATAAACCTGATGTTGACATGATTGAAGGTTTGTCACCTGCAATCTCTATAGAACAAAAATCAACTTCACATAATCCACGCTCAACTGTTGGGACTGTAACTGAAATACACGACTATCTTCGATTACTTTATGCACGCGCCGGAGATCCCTACTGTCCTACTCATAAAACAAAACTTGAAGCACAAACAGTCTCGCAAATAGTTGATCAACTTCTTTCTCTTAAAGAGGATACTAAAATTATGTTGCTTGCACCTGTAGTGAATGGACGAAAAGGTAGTCATTCAGATTTAATTGACGAATTAAGAGCTCAAGGATTTATAAGAATTAGACTAGATGGAACCACCTATGAAATAGATGATATTCCCATTATCCAAAAAAATCTAAAGCATCAATTAGATGTAGTAATTGATCGAATAAAAATTCATGTTGACATCAAACAACGAATTACTGAGTCAGTTGAAACAGGTTTGAAGATTGCTGATGGCAAAATCATTTCCATTAACATGGATACCAAAGAAACAAAGTTATTCTCTGCAAAATTCTCATGTCCTCATTGTGAATATGCTTTAACTGAATTAGAACCAAGATTATTTTCTTTTAATAACCCCATGGGAGCATGTCCAGAATGCGATGGCTTAGGTCATAAAAACTTTTTTGATGCAAATCGGGTTGTTGCCTTTCCACAACTATCATTGTCATCTGGTGCTATTAAAGGATGGGATAAGCGTAATCAATTCTATTATCAGTTATTAGATAGTCTAGCTAAACATTATGATTTTGACCTTGAAATACCCTACCAAGAAATTGATGAAAATATCAAGAATATTATTTTATTTGGAAGTGGTAAGGAAGAAATAGAGTTTAGTTATTTTAACGAACAAGGGGCCATTAATTCAAAAAAGCATGTATTTGAGGGTGTAATTAATAATTTTAAAAGGCGTTACCAAGAAACTGATTCAAGCAGTGTGCGAGATGAATTAGCAAAATATTTGAGTAATCAAGAATGTCCTTCATGCAAAGGGACTCGATTAAGAATTGAGGCAAGAAATGTATTAGTTGGAGATCTCAATTTACATGAAATTTGTAAGCTACCCCTCAAAAAATCTTTAGAATTTTTCAATAATATAAAATTATTAGGTTTTCGGGCGCAAGTTGCAAGCAAAATAAATCAAGAAATAAAAAATAGACTCAATTTTCTAATAGATGTTGGTCTCGATTACTTATCTCTTTCTAGATCTGCTGAAACTCTTTCTGGTGGGGAAGCTCAACGAATTAGGTTAGCTTCTCAGATTGGAAGTGGCTTAACTGGAGTAATGTATGTTTTAGATGAACCATCTATTGGACTTCACCAAAAAGACAATGATAAGCTCCTGCAAACTTTAAAAAATCTTAGGGATATAGGAAATACTGTAATTGTTGTTGAACATGATTATGATGCAATTATGACAGCTGATTATGTTGTTGATATCGGCCCGGGTGCAGGGGTTCACGGAGGGAAAATTATTGCTCAGGGAGTTCCTAATGAAATTGCTAATAATAAATTTTCTTTAACTGGTCGATATATAAGTGGGCTAGAAAAAATCACAGTTTCAAAAAAAATAAAGACACCTAACAATTCTTTTTTTAAAATTACAAAAGCATCTGGGAATAATTTAAAGAATATTGACTTAAATCTTCCTATTGGACTTTTTACATGCGTTACGGGCGTCTCTGGAAGTGGAAAGTCGACACTCATTAATGACACTCTTTATAATGCCGTAGCAAAACATCTTTATCGAAGCAATTTAGAACCAGCATCATATGAGGACATAGAAGGATTTGATTTCTTTGACAAAGTTGTAGATGTAAACCAAAGTCCAATTGGAAGAACTCCAAGATCTAATCCTGCTACATATACTGGTTTGTTTACTCCAATAAGAGATCTTTTTTCTAAAGTTCAAGAGAGTAGAGCACGAGGATACAATCAAGGTCGATTCTCTTTTAATGTTAAAGGTGGCAGATGCGAAGCTTGTGAAGGTGATGGTGTGATTAGAGTTGAAATGCATTTTTTACCGGATGTTTATGTCGAATGTGACTCTTGTTATGGACATCGTTATAATCGTGAGACACTCGAAATATTTTATAAAGGGAAAAATATTCATAATATTTTGAGTTTTACTGTAGAAGAGGCCCATGAATTTTTTATTGCTATACCAACAATTGAACGAAAACTAAAAACACTTTTAGATGTAGGCTTGGGATATATTAAATTAGGTCAAAATGCGACAACTCTATCTGGGGGTGAGGCACAAAGAGTTAAATTAGCCTTAGAACTTTCAAAAAGAGATACAGGACGAACACTTTATATTTTAGATGAACCAACGACTGGCTTACATTTTGCTGATATTCAGTTATTACTCAATGTACTGCATAAATTAAGAGAGAATGGCAACACTCTAGTAGTAATTGAGCATAATTTAGATGTTATTAAAACTGCAGATTGGATTATAGATTTAGGGCCTGAGGGTGGAGATGGAGGTGGTGAAATTATTGCAGAAGGCCCCCCTAAAAAAATTATAGGTATTAAAAAAAGCTTTACTGGAAAATACCTAAAGAAATATTTATAAATCTTTTAAAGCAACTTCAATATTTTTTGTTGATGGTTGCAATTGATGCCAAATATTAAAACTTGTAGCTGCCTGTTCAATTAACATTCCAATTCCATCATAAACTAAATCAGTCTTTTTATAGGCATCTCTCATAAATGGTGTTTCAGACCCATACATCATGTCGTAACAATTACCATTTTTATTTAGAAAATTAAAAGTATTTTCCGGTATTGGGGAATCTTGGCTTGTCAATGAAGAAGAAGTAGCATTTATTATTAAATCAAAATTATATTGGGAAGATAAATTTTTTGAGAACAAAAAATTTAAATCTATTACTTCTAAACTAACCTGATTTTTTTTGGCGAATAGCTCCCAATATTTTTTCATTTCTATTGCTTTAGTATAAGTTCTATTGATTATATAAATTTTCTCAGGCCTACTTTGAATAAGATCATAAATTCCCCCATTAGCCGCTCCACCTGCCCCAATTAAAAGAATACTAATTCCTTTTATTAGAACATTTTTATTTTTTAAATCACTTATTAGGCCCCTACCATCAGTTGAGTCACCTATAATTTTGTTTTTTAAAAATGTAATTGTATTAACAGATTTACAAAAAGATGCTCTTTCTGAAAGTTCATCACAAATTTGAAATACGGAATACTTTAATGGAAGGGTTATATTTAAACCGAAATAACCTTCATCTTTTAAGCTTTCAATTCTTTCCAATAAATTATTCTCTTTAATATCAAATTTTTTATACTCTAAATTAATTGAGAACTCTTTTGCAAATAAAAAATGAATTTGAGGCGAAAGGGAATGCGATATCGGATGACCAAGAACTGCAAATTTTTTTATTTTATCTTTCATTAACTTAATTATAAACAATAAAAATATAACAAGAAAAATATTTAATGCATTATAATAGTGCAATTATTTAGTAAAAATGCATTATAATAGTGCATATTGTATTTATTTGATGTATTTTATAAATAAATCGGTTAATTTATCGAATTAAATATTGGCATTATTTTTGCTTGTATATTATATATAAAAACTAACTATTTTAGAGGAGTTTTAGTATGGCTGCCGCTGATGTAATGAAAAAAATTAAACAAGAAAAGATCAAATTTATTGATCTTCGTTTTACAGACACCAAAGGTAAAGAGCAGCATGTTTCAGTGCCGACCTCAGCTTTTGATAAGAGTAAATTTACTGATGGTCATGCATTTGATGGTTCATCAATTGCAGGATGGAAGGGTATTAATGCATCAGATATGTTACTTAAGCCAGATCCTAATACAGCTAATATTGATCCATTCATGGAGGAAAAAACTTTAATATTAACCTGTAATGTTGAAGATCCAACAGATGGCAAAGGTTATGATAGAGATCCTCGGACAATAGCGAATCGTGCTGAGACATACCTTAAGAAAACTGGTATCGGAGATACTATTTACTTTGGCCCTGAGCCTGAGTTTTTTGTATTTGACTCAATCACATGGAGCTCTGGAATGAGCGGATCTTCAGTAAATATTAGCTCTGAAGAAGCTGAATGGGACTCTGATAATGAACATGATGGAGGGAATGTTGGACATCGCCCTAGAGTAAAAGGTGGTTATTTTCCAGTACCTCCTGTGGATTCACTACAAGACCTCAGATCTGAAATGTGCTTGACATTGGAAGAAATGGGCGTTCCTGTTGAAGTTCATCATCACGAAGTTGCGGGAGCAGGTCAAAATGAAATTGGTACTAAATTTTCTTCATTAACTCAAAGAGCCGATTGGACTCAAATCCTTAAATACGTTGTAATGAATACAGCTCATAGATTTGGTAAAACAGCGACCTTTATGCCAAAACCAATTTTAAATGATAATGGAACGGGTATGCATGTTCACCAATCGATTTGGAAGGGTGGAAAAAATATGTTTGCAGGCAAAAAATATGCAAATTTAAGCGAAACTGCTCTTTATTATATTGGAGGAATTATTAAGCATGGTAAAGCATTAAATGCTATAACTAATCCTTCAACAAATTCATACAAACGTTTAGTACCTGGTTTTGAAGCACCAGTGATGCTTGCATATTCAGCAAAAAATAGATCCGCTGCAATTCGCATTCCATATGTATCATCTGATAAAGCCAGACGAATTGAGGTCCGATTTCCAGACCCAATGGCAAATCCATATTTAGCTTTTAGTGCACTTATGATGGCAGGTCTTGATGGTATTCAAAATAAAATTCATCCAGGTGAAGCAGAAACAAGGGACTTGTATGATTTAACAGCTAAAGAAGAAGCAAAGATACCGCAAGTCGCAGCAACTTTACCTGAAGCCCTTGAAGCATTAAGAGTTGATAGAAAATTTTTAACTGAAGGTGGGGTTTTCTCTGATGACTTTATTGATAGCTTTATTGACTTAAAAATGGAAGAAGTGACTCGTTTAAGAATGACTCCTCATCCAGTTGAGTTTGATATGTATTACAGTTTATAAATTACAAAAAGGGCGGATTAAAATCTGCCTTTTTTTTAACTAAAATCAATATGCACTAATGTTGTGCGAGAGGGGGAAAATTGGAATGATACTTATATACGGTTTAAGGAATAATTATTTTAAATCTAACTACCTCAATCTTGCTTATTAAACTTGGTAGGGCTTAAAATGATGCCAGTAATAATGAAAAATAATTTAAAAGGAATGGAGCACTTAGCTACTGCCGTATTAGTCTGCGATAAAAATCTAAATATAAAGCATATGAATCCAAGTGCAGAAATATTATTTGAATTGAGCCATGAAAAAGTTGTTAATAAGAATATAAGTATCTTCTTTGAAGATATTGAATTTTTTAAAGAGGCACTAAATCAAGCTAAAGCTAAACAAAGCTCTTATCGCGAACATGAGTATTTCATTAAAACCAAGCAAAATAGAACTATATGCGTGAGCTTTACAATCTCACCAATTGAATATGAGGAGTTTGACTTTTTCGTAGAGTTTATTCAAATGGATCAACAATTAAGAGTTGCTCGGGAAGAAAGAATGTTTATCCAACAACAAGCTAATTCAGAATTACTAAGGAATCTTGCCCATGAAATAAGAAATCCTCTTGGAGGTTTAAGAGGGGCAGCCCAACTTTTAGAAAAAGAATTGAATGAAAAAACATTAAAAGAATATACACAAATAATAATTAATGAGGCAGATAGACTTCAAAACCTTATGAATAAATTATTAACTCCCCATCAACTTCCTGTATATAAAAAAACTAACATTCATGAAGTTTTAGAAAGAGTTCGTAGTTTAATATTGTCAGAATTTCCAGAGAACTTAAAACTTTCAAGAGATTACGATATAAGCCTACCCGAATTTATCGGGGATAGAGAAAAATTGATTCAAGCTGTCTTAAATGTTGCAAGAAACGGAGTTCAGGCAATGCTCCAAGAACATCCAAAAAATGAAATGGTTTTAAATTTTATTACTAGAGCAGAAAGTCAAATTGTTTTTCACAAAAAAAAACATACTACAGCGATACGTATAGATATTATTGATAATGGGCCAGGAATCGATAGCAAATTAATAGATAAAATATTCTACCCATTAGTTTCAGGTAAAGAGTCTGGATCTGGATTAGGGCTTTCTTTAGCCCAAAACTTCATAACGCAACATAGTGGCATGATTGATTGTTCTGGCGTTCCCGGTCAAACAAAATTTTCAATTATTCTTCCTATTGAAAATAATTTAAAAATTAATGAGGCAGTTAAATGAAAAAAGTTTGGGTACTTGATGACGATAAATCTATAAGATGGGTATTCGAAAAAGCTTTATCAAAAGCAAATCTCCCTTGTCTATGTTTCAGTAATACAAATGAAGCAATTAATCAATTTAATCACGAAACACCCTCTGTTATTTTAAGTGATATTAGAATGCCAGGAGAATCAGGTATTGATTTTTTAACTAAAGTAAAAGAAAAATTTCCGCATATACCAATAATCATTATGACAGCCTATTCAGATCTAGATACTGCGGTCTCTGCCTTTCAAAAAGGAGCTTTTGAATATATTGCTAAGCCTTTTGATATAGATAAAGTAATAGAGATTATCATTCAAGCATTGGAACAAACAACAAAAGAGAAAGCTGATCCTGACGCTCTAGACGAAAATCTTCCAGATATTATAGGACAGGCACAATCAATGCAAGAAGTATTCCGTGCCATTGGAAGATTAAGCAAATCAAATGCTACCGTACTTTTAAATGGTGAATCTGGGTCAGGTAAAGAATTAGTTGCAAATGCAATACATAAAAATAGTGATAGAAAGAATTCTCCTTTTATCGCTATAAATACTGCAGCAATTCCAAAAGATCTTCTTGAGACAGAATTATTTGGCCATGAGAAAGGTTCATTTACTGGAGCTCAAAATCTCCGAAAAGGAAGATTTGAGCAATCTAATGGAGGTACATTATTTTTAGATGAAATTGGTGACATGCCAATGGAACTTCAAACAAGATTATTAAGAGTTTTAAGCGACGGTAAATTTTATAGGGTAGGTGGACAAGATGCTATTGAAACTGATGTTAGAGTTATAGCTGCGACTCATCAAGACTTAGAAGAGTCTGTTAAAGAAGGTAAATTTAGGGAAGATCTATTTCATAGGTTAAATGTAATAAGAATTACTGTACCCCCATTAAGAAATAGAGTCGAAGATATACCTACACTATCAAATTATTTTTTAGTTAAAAGTGCTAATCAGCTAAGAGTAACTCCAAAATCTCTATCAAAAGAAGTATTAGAATATTTTAAAAATCTCCAATGGAGAGGAAATGTAAGGCAGCTAGAAAATGTATGTCACTGGCTAACTGTTATGTCTCCTGGAAATCAAATTATTGTTAGCGACCTTCCTTCTGAACTTAAGAATGAGCCAATAAACTTGATTAATAATGCTAACGAGTGGCAAGAAAATTTAGCAAGAGATTTATCTAGAAAATTACTAGATGAAGAACCAGATTTATATAGTTTCTTTATTAATCAAGTTGAAAAAATTATAATTGAGAAAACTCTCGAACATACAAAATATCGTAAGCTTGTTGCTGCAAAATTCTTGGGTATTGGCCGAAACACCGTTACTCGAAAGATTAAAGAGCTAAAAATTTCACGGGCTTAATTATAATTCTTGTTGAATTTTATCAGCTATTTTTTGAAATATATTTCCCCAGCTATTGAAAGATTCTGCAGTATAAATTTTAATATTTGGATACCAAATGCTGTCACCTATCTTATCATGCCAATACCATAGCTTACCTCTTCGGAAGGGTACAAATAAAAATGTTTTTTTACCCAATGCCCCTGCAATGTGTGCGGTTACATTACTACAGGTCACTATAATATCGCAATTTGATGCTAGTGCTGTTAAGTCATCAATATCCTCACGTTTATCAATATCTTCATAATCATCAATTTTAATATTTCTTTCTTTAAAAAGTTTTTCCTTCTCTAAAGAAGTATGGCCAATATCATTTTTATCTTCATATTGTAAATCTAAAAAACTAATTCCTTTGAGTTTAAAAATCGGAAGTAAATCTTCAAGCATTGCTGTTTTGTGTCTTCCCTCATGTGCGAAACTTTTCCATGAAATACCACAAAGGATATCTTTTCTTGGTTCTAATTTGTTTTTTATTATATTAATTTTGTTTTTATCTGGATTTAGAAATGCTGTCTCTTTTTTTGGAAAATCTTCTATTTCTTGACGAACATATTTACCCAAACTTCCCCAATAAATACCTTTATCAAAATTACTAAGGTCATAATCAATTATGAGTTTATGCCTATTTTCTCGTACTGGATAAAAATTAATATCTGGAAATGATCTTTTACAAAGATTTAATAAACGATAATCAACTTCAGCACTTATATTTTTAAATTTTTTATGGAATTCTGTCAGCATACTTAAACCAAGGATGACGTCGCCTAAACCTGCGTCTATTAAAATTATTATCTTTTCATCTATTTTTAGCTCTTTTTTATTCATATCAATACTAAAAAAGTTTTTAAGCATGTCATGCCTTTTAGTAACATCCTTATCATTTCTCATTAAAATTCTTTCATCGTAATATTTCCAACCTTCTTTAAAATTTTTATTGGATAAATGAAATAATCCTAAATTTGTATTTGCAATTCTATTTTCTGGCTTCTTAATTAAAACTTCTTGTAATATCTTAACTGGCTCATCATATCCTCCCTCGTATGCTAAACAAGAAGCATAATCTATGTGAGGAAGAACTGCATCTGGTGCAAGCTTCATAAGTTTTTTATAAATTTTTTTAGCTTCTTCATACTCACAAATTGCAGAAAGGCTTCTACCTATGAGATTCATACATTCAATATGATTAGGGTCGATTTTAAGAGCTTCTCTTAGGTATTTTAGGGCTTCATCGTGATGTAAACATATTACTAAGATATTACCGTAATCGTATTTTGATTGAAATTTATCTGGTTCCAATTCTAAAGCTTTTTTATAGGAATCAATAGCTCCAAAATAATCTACAACTTCCATTTGTGCATCACCTAAAAGTTTATAAGTTTCTGCATGATTGGGATTAATTTCTATAATATTTTTGTATGTATTTATTGCATTCTCATAATCTTTTAACGCAATATAAGCAAGGGCCAAATTTTGGTAATCGCCAATGATCGGTGGTATTACCTTTAATAATTTCTTTATCGTATCAACTACTTGAGTATATTTCTCTTTCATGAGATATATTATTGATAAATGAGAAAGTGCTTGTGGATGCATGCTATCTTCCTCTAAGACTCTCTCATATATTGCCATAGCCTCATCGTAATCTTTGTCCTTGATAAATCCAAGAGCATTATTTAGTAATTCATCTAAATTAATATTTTTTTTCATATTATAAAATCTTATCTTCTTAATTGGTATTTTATACGATTAAATAAATAACAAATAAAAAAAACGGCATCCGAAGATGCCGTTTTTAAATAAATCTACTACTTGTCAAACTTCTACTAAGATTTAAGTCCTAGAAGAATAAGATAGCACCTAGAGATAATGAATCATTCTCCATGTTGTTTGCTGATGTTTGACCTGAAGATTCTGTTGAATTGTACTCAGCAACTAAATTTAGATGCTTAGTTAATGGATGGTATGCACCCACAGTCCAACGTTCGTTTTCTTCAACTAATGTAGCGTTAGTTTCGCCAGATGCTGTATCAAGATTTGAAACACCATAAGCAACACCAAGTTTAGTACCTGTTGGTATCACATATGTAGCTTGAACATAACCACCGTCTGAATCACGCTCTAGACCAGCAGCAGTAACACCAAGGTTACCAAATAGTGTTGTACCTAGACCTTCACCATCATAGTAGTAACCAACTAAACCGAAGTTACCAGCGCTAATAGAAGCACCTACATCGACTGCTGTAATATCATAAGATTGGCTTGTTGAAGCTGTTAATGCTTTGATACGAGTAACATCGTAAGATGCACCAGAAACCCAAACTTTACCTGCTACATCGCCAGTCCATGAATATGAAGCTTCTGCCTCAATACCGAATCGATCTTGGTTTACAGCTGAAGAAGCTGCACCAGTAACTGTATCAGTAGCAGTTGTTGTTGATGCAACAGTACCAGATGATATAACAGTTAGAGAAATCGATGCGTGAGCAACAGATGATGAAATAGAACCAGTAATATCCGCTGTTTTACCAGTGAATGTTGATGTTGTTGAATAAGTTCTAGTTGTTACATTTGTACTTGCATCAGGGATTTGATTTGGATTCATTAAACCAACTTTAGCTTGGAATCCACCCAT
>TARA_B110000008_G_scaffold74832_1_pt1 | contig 22008 bp, 16 predicted proteins | sample TARA_B110000008 | Tara Oceans TARA_B110000008 (sample SAMEA4396496) | marine metagenome | biome: Westerlies Biome; feature: [DCM] deep chlorophyll maximum layer (ENVO:01000326); material: water (ENVO:00002006), including particulate matter (ENVO:01000060) such as... | depth 40 m
GAGACTCAGCGGCCATCAGTTTCGCCCCCATGAAAGAGGGCAAAGCATTGGATGAAACCGAATTCGCACAATTAGCAGAAACTGAGCGCGAAACGTTTCATGACAACATTGCAGCATTAGAGCAATTTCTTAACGAATCGCTTTCCGAACTGCCGCAATGGAAGCGTGAATCAACCAACGAGCTGCGCTCCCTCAATAAAGAAACCATCAATCAAGCCTTATCCCCGCTATTGGAGACGATAGAACAAGGTTATCAAGACTTCCCTACGGTATTGGAATTTTTAGCAACCATGCGCGAGCATTTGCCTAAGATCATCTTAGAAGAACTGATTGACGAACGGACCAACGAAAACCGCGATGAATTTGTTAAGCGCGCCATCCTAGCAGAAATTTTACAGCCCAATATTGCCGTTTGCCACGAAGATAGCGAAGGCGTTCCGGTTATTTACGAGCCCCACCCTAGCTACGGCAACCTTTTTGGGCGCATTGAGTTTTCTAGCGATCAAGGCGCGCTCACCACCAACTATCGCAAAATCAGCCCCGGTGCCTTGCATAAAGCCAATGGCGGCTATTTGATGTTAGATGCCGAAAAGTTACTGGCTGAACCCATGGTTTGGGACGCTCTTAAACGCGCAATCAAATCCCAGCAGCTTAAAATGGAATCCCCTTATTCAGAATTAGGCTTGGTTTCTACAACCACACTGCTGCCCGAAGTCATCCCTCTAGACATCAAGCTGGTATTGATTGGCTCACGCAACATTTATTACCTGCTGCAAGAATACGATGCCGATTTCAAAGAGCTCTTTCGTACCCTCGTTGATTTTGATAGCGAAATCCCACGCACCGAGGGCCACATTCATGCCTTTGCTCGCCTATTAAAAAGCCGCATCAATGAACAACAGTATGCTGATATCAGTGCTGCTGGCATTGCACGGTTGATTGAACACAGCTCACGCCTAGCAGAAGATCAGCAATACTTAACCGCTCGCATTGGCGACATATTCGAATTGCTCGCCGAAGCTGAGTTTATGCGAAAACTGGCCAATACGCCGTTAATAGAAACACTTCATATAGACCAAGCACTTGAGGCAAAAGAAGAACGTACGGGACGCATTTACGACCGAATCCACCAGCAGATGCTCGACAACGTTATTCTGATTGAATCCGAAGGTGAAGCCATCGGCAAGGTCAATGGCCTAACCGTCATGACCGTCGGCGATACTCGTTTCGGCACACCTGCACGCATTAGCGCGACGGTTTACCCTGGTTCAGGTGGCATTGTTGACATTGAACGGGAAGCCAGTCTTGGCCAAGCCATTCACTCAAAAGGCGTAATGATTTTATCAGGATACCTAGGCCACAAGTACGCCCAAGACTTTCCACTGGCCATTTCTGCCAATCTGGCGATGGAACAATCTTACGGCTACATCGATGGTGATAGTGCTTCTCTTGGTGAACTGTGCTGCCTAATCTCTGCTTTAATCCACCAGCCACTTAAGCAAACATTCGCCATTACAGGCTCCATCAACCAGTATGGTGAAGTGCAAGCTATTGGAGGCGTTAATGAGAAAATTGAAGGTTTCTTTCGTTTATGCAAAGCACGGGGACTCAATGGCGAACATGGCGTCATTATTCCTTTTGCCAACATTCGCAATTTGGCCTTAAAACAAGAGGTCGTTGATGCTGTAGAAGACGGTAGCTTCTTTATTTATGGCATTAAGAAGGTCGACGAAGCTTTGCAGCTATTAATGGACCGAGACGTTGGCGAAATCTGCAAAGAGCATTATTTCAGCGAAGGCAGCATTAATTTTGAGGTTATCAACCGCCTTAAACAAATTGCCGATGTTTCTAATAAAAAAGCAAAGGTAAAAAAGGTGAACAAAGAGAATACCAACCAATAGGATCGCTAACCCGTAACAACCTGTTGCAACGCATACCGTAAGACTTGCAACGTAACAGGTTTGCTTAATACTTTATTCACCCCGATGATGCCGCATTGAATACGTTCATCACTACTCACTCCAGCCGTTAATGCATAAATAGGCATGGTAAGACCCAACTGTCGTAAAATTTTTGTCGTTTCAAAGCCATCTAAAACGGGCATGTGGCAATCCATCAAAATAACATCCGGTTGAAAATCGGTTACTCTTTCTAATAGCTGCTGTCCATCATCGACAATCACCGCCTCCGCGCCCAATTTTTTAAGCAGCATCTGCACAACTTTTTGATTCGTCGGATTGTCTTCAGCGACCAAAACTTTTAATCCGACAATCGATACATTTTCAACCACTTCAACAGGTTCCGCAGAATAATGAATACCATCTTGCACCGTTATCAATACGGTAAACGTCGCGCCTTTACCAACAATGCTTTCAACCTCGATTCGTCCTTTCATTAACTGAGCAATTTGGCGACATAAAGACAATCCTAGCCCTGTCCCACCATAGATCCTAGAGGTATGTGTTTCTGCTTGCTGATAAGCCTCAAAAATAGTTTCTAGCCGATCAGCAGAAATCCCAATACCGGTATCAGTAACGGTCAACCTCAAAAGGTATTCAGAGGAATTATCACTGTTCGCAATCGTCGCTGAATGCATCGTCGAAAGCGGCTCAACATCAACCGAAAATGTTATCTCGCCACCACGCGGGGTAAATTTCAGCGCGTTACTAAGAAGGTTCATGAGCAACTGCTTCATTCGCGTACTATCGGTAAACAAATATTCAGGGACTGATGGCGAGATGTTCTGAGAATACTGAATGGATTTATTCAACATGAGCGCATGAAAGATTGAATTAACCTCCTCAAGCACATCATTCAACTTAAAGGGCCTAGGGTCTAATTCTAATTTCCCTGCCTCAATTTTAGATAAATCCAAGACATCGTTCACAATAGAGAGCAACGCTCGACTTGAATTATGAATGTCGGTCAAATACCCTCGCTGCTCGATGGATAATCCGGTATCCGCCAAAATATCGGCCATGCCAATAATGCCATTCAATGGCGTGCGAATCTCATGACTCATGTGCGCTAAAAATTGAGATTTAGCTTGCGAAGCTTTTAACGCTTGCTGCTGCTCCAACTTCACCGATAGCAAACGACGGGTTAAATATTCAGCGCGTAAAATATCTCGATACGACCGCAGTGCATTGGTCATTGAAAGACTTAAGCGGTTCGTTGTAGCTTCTGTTTTAGCAATATAATCATTAATATCATAATCATTAATCACCTGACGCTCAGGCGCTAAACCTGGCTGCCCTGTTCGCAATAAAATTCTCAACGTATGATTATTTAACGTATTACGAATAAAATTAACGACTTGAAATCCACTGTCATCAGACTCCATCACCACATCTAATAAAACAATCGCAAGATCATCTCGTTGCGACAATATATCAATTGCTTCATGACCTGAGCTAGCGCAAATCAATTCCAAAGCATGACCATCAAAGCGGAATCGGGATAAGAGCAAACGTGTCACCTGGATAACGGTTTCATCATCATCCACTACCAATACAGGAATACGATCCGGTAAGAGATTGGCAATCTCATGCATGCACGGGCTCCAGATTTTAGGTAAGCAGGTTTTGCGTATACCCATTTATACAATCATAAGTCTAGCAATTGTTAAGCTTGTCTATTTCAAGCTTATCTATCTTAGTGTGGTTTAAATAAAGCCATTGTCCAATCTTTAACTTCATAATACACTGTCGCAACTTACTGATTTGAGCACAAGCTCACATTCAGTGAGCGAACATGTCTTGTCGGGGTGCCTTAAATAAAAGGCTGAGATCACGAATGTGGATCCCGTTGAACCTGATCTGGTTAATACCAGCGTAGGAAACAAGATGAAAGAACGCGATAAATCGATAAATTTCGATAGCGCCTTTCATAGCCGTCTTTATGTTTATTAGCCGCTTGCTAAAATAACTTTTTAGCAACGAGCAGCATGTTTTTCAATGCATGATAATGACGCGCCCTACCTTCAGAATTCAAGTTAGACAGATCAATTAATTTTTCTCCATTTTCTCAACAGAGATAGGAAACAATTGTGTCTGAACAAACTTATACTATTCAGCAAAAGCTGAGTGAAACCGCCAAAGTTGATGAGCTTTCTACCCAGCCTTTCCCAGGTTCCAACAAGCTGTATATCAAAGCCTCCAACGAAAGTAGCCAATGCGACATCCACGTTGCACTGCGCGAAATACAGCTCACACCAACAACGTTGGCCAACGATAAAACCGAATATAACGCTCCTGTGCGTATTTACGATACGTCGGGCCCTTATAGCGACCCCGATAAAAGCATTGATGTGCGCAAAGGCCTTGAGGCAATTCGCAAAGATTGGATCGAAGCGCGCCAAGATACCGAAGTATTGACGGGTAATAGCTCCGAATACGCCAAGATTCGTGAAATGAACATTGCTTTAGAATCCTTACGATTTGATTTACAGCGCAAGCCGATTAAAGCAAAAACAGGCAAAAACGTTACCCAACTGCATTACGCTCGACAAGGCATCATCACCCCAGAAATGCAGTACATCGCCATTCGAGAGAACTTAGCCATCGCGGAAGCGGAAATGGCTGAGCACACTAAAAAGCAGCACCCAGGCGAAAACTTTGGTGCGTCAACGCCAAGCTACATCACCCCTGAATTCGTTCGCAGTGAAGTCGCTCGTGGGCGCGCAGTGATCCCTGCCAATATCAATCACCCCGAAAGTGAACCGATGATTATCGGGCGTAACTTTTTAACCAAGGTGAATGCCAACATCGGCAACTCTGCCTTAACCTCTTCCATCGAAGAAGAAGTCGAAAAATTAGTTTGGTCGACCCGCTGGGGTGCGGATACCGTAATGGATCTTTCTACCGGCAAGAACATTCATGAAACCCGCGAATGGATTGTACGTAATAGCCCAGTACCCATTGGCACCGTTCCGATTTATCAGGCCTTAGAAAAAGTAAACGGAGTTGCCGAAGATCTAACATGGGAGGTATTTCGCGATACCTTAATTGAGCAAGCTGAGCAAGGCATCGATTATTTCACCATTCATGCCGGAGTGCTATTACGCTACGTGCCAATGACCGCAGAACGCATGACAGGGATCGTTTCCCGCGGCGGATCGATTATGGCGAAATGGTGCTTATTCCACCATAAAGAAAATTTCCTTTATACCCATTTTGATGAAATCTGCGAAATCATGAAGGCCTATGACGTCACCTTCTCGCTTGGTGATGGTCTTCGTCCAGGCTCAATTGCCGACGCCAATGACGAAGCTCAATTCAGCGAATTGCGAACGCTAGGCGAATTGGCGAAAAAAGCCTGGGCACACGACGTGCAAGTATTCATCGAAGGCCCAGGTCACGTTCCTATGCACATGATCAAAGAGAATATGGAAGAGCAGATTAAGCATTGCGACGAAGCCCCTTTCTATACATTAGGCCCGCTGGTTACCGACATCTCCCCTGGTTACGATCATTTTAGCTCTGGCATCGGCGCGGCGATGATTGGCTGGTATGGTTGTGCCATGCTGTGTTATGTCACCCCAAAAGAACATTTAGGCTTGCCCAATAAAGACGACGTGAAACAAGGGTTAATCACCTACAAAATTGCCGCCCACGCCGCCGATTTAGCCAAAGGCCATCCCGGAGCGCAAATTCGCGATAATGCCATGTCGAAAGCCCGCTTCGAATTTCGCTGGCAAGACCAGTTCAATCTAGCCATTGATCCTGATACTGCCCGCGCTTACCACGACGAAACCCTGCCAAAAGAAGGCCACAAGGTTGCTCATTTTTGTTCGATGTGCGGACCTAAGTTCTGTTCAATGAAAATCAGCCAAGAAGTACGTGACTTGGATGCAGCCCAAGTTGCCGCGATTAATGATGCCGCCGATGATTTGGCGAAAGGCATGGAAGAAATGTCAGAGCAGTTCAAACAGCAAGGCAGCGAGCTGTACAGTGAAGTCTAACGTCGCATATAACAACATTGCGATTGTGGGAGGCGGCCTAGTAGGCCGCCTACTCGCTTGGCGACTGGCCAGTATTGCACAAGAAAATACGCCGGCAGGCGTTTTTCAAGATAACGGTATAAGCAGTGCAAAGATATCGCTATTTGAAAAAGGTTCACTCAACCCAAGCTTGAGCCAATGCGACAAAGCCGCGGCATTCACCGCCGCCGCTATGATCTCACCGATCAGCGAATTGGTTGAAAGCGAGATAGAGATCTATCAGCTGGGCATGAAATCGTTACAGCTGTGGCCTAACTGGTTAAAAACATTAGGCAGCTTACAGCACTTTCATCAATGCGGCAGTCTGGTATTAGCCCACCCTTCCGATACCAACGAATTACAGCAATTCAAACGCGACCTTGCCTATAAATTACATTCTCAGGCGGATGCAAGCCAACTGCAGGTGCTCGCAGACAGACGTCAGTTGGAAGAACTTGAAACCTCCATCAGCGCTCAATTCAAAAATGGACTTTATTTACCTAGTGAAGCGCATATTGATCACCATGAAGTTTTAAAAGACTTAGTCTTACAAGCAACAAAACTGGGGGTTCAGTTTCATCAGAACACAACTCTAGAGCCTAATGATGACGCATTAAAAGAGTTCGATCTGATTTTTGACTGCCGCGGCTTTGGCTTACGCCGTACTGACTTAAACGAATCAGCCACAGATACAATACGCGGCGTACGTGGCGAGGTTATTCGCCTTGAATGCAAAGACGTCATATTAAAGCGTCCTATTCGCTTAATGCATCCACGCTACAAACTCTACATTGTCCCTAAGCCGAATCAACAGTTCATTATTGGCGCAACCGAGATTGAAAGCGAAGATCGTTCTAGTATCAGCTTACGCTCTTCTATGGAGCTCATGTCGGCGCTATATGCCCTAAACCCGGCGTTTGCTGAGGCTCGTATCATCAGCCAAGATAGCAATCTTCGCCCAGCCTATATGAATAACCTGCCCCGTATCGACAGGGTGCAATCGACTCATGGCAAACCCGTTATTCGCATCAACGGCCTATATCGTCATGGTTATTTGATAGCACCAGCCATGATTGAGCGAGCATTAAAAACATTGGACATCAAAGAAGATACGCCCCATGAAAATCACCATTAATGGTTTAGCTTATGAGCTGACCGAACCTAAACACGGCGATCCCTACTCTATTAGCCAACTAATCGAGTATTTACAAAAGCCTGATAATACCGCCGGACTTAATCTGACCGATGTGGTCATCGCCTGTAATCAAACCTTTATTCCCCGTGGCCAATACCACAATACCCTGTTAAATAACGGCGATACGATTGAATTACTGTCCCCCATGGCAGGAGGCTAACATGCTCGATAAAGACGGCCTGAGACTTTACGATGTAGAATTGAATTCGCGCTTACTGGTTGGCACGGCTCTTTATCCCTCTCCAGAGATAATGACCGCCGCAATTGCCGCCTCTGGCAGTGACATGATCACCTTGTCATTACGCCGCCAAAATCCGGCGGACAATCAAGGCCACGCTATTTGGCAAAAAATTCAACAAAGCGGCTGTGTCTTATTGCCCAATACGGCCGGTTGTCATAGTGCGCAAGAAGCGATTACTTTGGCCCAAATGAGCCGAGAGCTTTTCAATACAGACTTTATCAAGCTAGAGGTGATAGGCGATGACTATAACCTACAACCCGATCCATTTGAGACAGTTAAGGCAGCTGAAACCCTCATCAAAAAAGGCTTTAAGGTTTTGCCTTACTGCACGGACGACCTAGTATTATGTCAGCGTTTATTAGAAGTAGGCTGTCAGGTATTAATGCCATGGGGCTCACCCATCGGTACAGGCCAAGGCTTAATGAATCCCTACAATTTAAACGCCATACGAAATCGTTTCCCAACCACCAGCCTCATTATTGACGCAGGCATTGGCAAGCCCTCACAAGCGATGGCCGCTATGGAAATGGGATTCGACGGCATACTACTCAATACGGCCATTGCAAAAGCCAATGACCCACAACAGATGGCCAGTGCCTTTGCGCAAGCAGTGAAAGGCGGACGCCAAGCCTATTTAGCCGGTCTTATGGAAAGTCGCCAAACCGCGAGTCCTTCGACCCCAGTATTAGGAACACCCTTTTGGCATCAGAAATAGCGACATCAAAATCCAGTAAGACAACCGCTAAAGCAGCGGCGAAAATGAATGAGATACGATGCCCTAGGCCTATCGTTTGGAGCATTGCCGCTTCAGATTCGGGCGGCGGCGCAGGTATTCAAGCTGACTTAAATACCTTTCATAGTCTAAATTGCCATGGCTGCACGATCATCACGGCAATAACGGCGCAAAATAGTATCGCTGTCGAAAAAATCCATCCACTCTCGTCTGTGGACTTGGCCGCTCAATGGCAAGCCTTAAAAAAAGATCTTGTACCGAAAGCCATTAAAATTGGTTTGCTTCCCGAACTAAAAACCCTGCATTGGTTAGCGAGATGTTTAGAAACACAAGAGTGTTTCTGCGTATGGGATCCTGTTTTAAAAGCCAGCACAGGCGCGCGTTTTTTAGACGCCTTTGATCGCGGCGAGATCGATCCACTCATCAAACAAGTCGACTTAATCACACCGAACCTACAAGAAGCAGAAGCTTTAACCAAAATCAAAATTTCTTCAACTCAGGATATTGAACGCGCAGCACAGCAGTTACTCGATCGAGGCGCTGGCGGCGTACTGATAAAAGGTGGCCACGGCATAAAAGGTGCCGCCAACAGCGAAGAGGCTTGCCGTGATTATTTTGTCGACAACCATCAATCGTTTTGGGTATCCCATACAAGACAAGCACAACCTAACAACCATGGCACGGGCTGCACTCTGGCCTCAGCGATCGCTAGCTTTATTGCTCATGATTATTCTATTAGCGACAGCATTGTGCTTGCTAATCGCTTTATTCAACAAGGACTAAGACTCGCAGCCCCTCAAGGCAAAGGCTCAGGGCCGGTTTGGCAATCAGCGCTCGAAAACAACCCTGCTGACTTTCCGATAGTGATAAAATCAGCCGACCATTTTCAACAACAGAACCACGACTTTGCACAGGCCCAAAATTTAGGTTTATACGCACTCGTTGATACGATAAACGATGCTGAGCGCTTAATATCTCAAGGCATCAACACATTACAATGGCGCGATAAGCAGAAAGATAATTCAACAGCACAAAGAAAAACAGAACTGCAACAAGCCATCAAACTGTGTCAGCAGCATGATGTCCCCCTCTATATTAATGACGACTGGCAACAAGCAATAGAATTAGACGCCTACGGCATTCATTTAGGCCAAGAAGACCTCGCTCAGATAGCGTACAAAGACATTAAACTTATGCAAGAAAGTGGCATTCGGCTTGGCATCAGTTGCCATAATGAAACCGAACTGGCGTATGCCCATAGTTTAAAACCCAGTTACTTAGCTTTTGGCCCTGTATTTACGCCCAATTCTAAAATTGTTGAGCATGAACCGATCGGCTTAGCCAAGTTGCGCTTATGGCAAAACAGCTATGGCAAAATCTACCCAACAACCTGCATTGGAGGCATCGACTTAAACAATCTTCCACAAGTGCTAGCCACAGGGATTCCATCGATTGCCGTAATCTCTGCGATAACGGAAGAGAATAGCAGCGTCTTCATAAAGGCATTTAACGACAACCAATACTAACAATTAAATAACCCTACCTCGCATTTGAATAACAAAAATGCGAATTAATCTGGCAAGGGCTGCGTGGTTATGGAAGTATGTGCACCTTATTCACAGTATTAATACTTTAATAGAAGCATCCCCATGTCAGAAGCGCGCGTACTACTCGAAGTCAAAAATAAAATTGCTTACGTCAGTCTAAATCGTCCTGAAAAACACAATGGTTTGGACATGGCAATGTTCAAAGAAATGATTGCGACGGCGAAAAAAATTCGCAAAAATCGCGCGATCCGTGCGGTTATTATGCACGGTAACGGTCCTTCTTTTTGTGCTGGCTTAGATTTTGGCGCGCTCAGTAAAGATCCCATGATGGTGCCTAAGGTTTTTCTAAAAATGCCTTGGACAAAAATGAACATTGCTCAAGAAATCGCCCACATCTGGCGCGACCTGCCAGTTCCCGTTATTTCTGCCATCCATGGAAATTGCTTTGGTGGGGGCATGCAAATTATTTTGGCAACGGATTATCGCATTGCAACGCCTGATAGCAAGATGTCTATTTTAGAAATGAAATGGGGGCTGATCCCCGACATGAGTGGCATGGTGACGCTATCCCGCCTAACACGCGTCGATATCGCTCAAGAGCTGACTATGACAGGTCGCTTCTTCTCGGGATTAGAAGGCGCTGAATACGGACTCATCAGTAAGATCAGTGACAATCCATTAGCAGACGCAGAAGCTCTGGCGACAGAAATTGCGAGCAAGTCCCCAGATGCGATTGCAGCCACTAAATACTTGTTTAAGAAAACGTGGAAAAAAGATACTTGGGGCGCTCTTCTTTGGGAACGCTGGACGCAAGCTCGCTTATTAGGTCGTAAGAATCAGCGTATTGCGATGGCAAATGGCATGGCAAAAGATGGCAAGGTTAAGCCTTTCTTAGATCGCACCTCATTTCGCTAGCCGCTATTTATTTAGTATCTGCTTTTCTAGCTTAGGCTAAACCCGATAACCAATCCAGATTGAAGAAAGTGCGGTAATAATACTTCAACTGGGTTGGCATAGTCATTTTCGGCAATCTTTGAGAACGTTAATCCTGATTGCAAATCGCTTAAAAAGGCTAACCCACCCTCTATTTTATTCTGTTCAATGCGCATACCAAAATCTGCACTGCGCCAAATAATAAATTCTCTGTGCTCTTCTACCAGTTCAATTTCAGTCTCATCCGCATCACGCATACCGTCACCATCAACATGAGCACCGCCTTGTTGATTCACTTGCCAGATTTGATCGATTGGGAATTGTGACACCAGCAAACCTAAAGAAGGCTGGAGTTTAAAAACGATATTACCTTGCTGTTCAGCAGTAACATTGGCTAACTCAGACAGAGGCAGAGACTGCTCACTTTTATCCGACGCATTAAAAGAAACATCTGCCGCGTTGAATGCTTGATGCCATAACCATTCAAGTCTTGCCACATCAGGTAAATACTTCAGCGTTTGCTGTTGATTTATCTTTATCAAAAACTGATCAAGATAACTCGCTAAGAACTCGCCATATTCACCCACATCGGCTGAAGTTGAAGGATACTGCTGTAAATACCCTGTCACCATTCGGGTAAAAAACTGATCGCCAACAAGGCGATTACAAACCGGATAAATCCCCATCAGGCCAGAGGTAATACCGCCTAATATACTATTTCGATATATACCCAAGCGCTGTTCCGGGGAAAGTGATCCTGCCTGTTGAATATCTCGACACGCTTCTATTATGTTTTCTGGCTTAGGCTCAAATACCCCATTATAAAAGGCTTTTTGCCAAGCATGAATATTCTCACGTGCCTGAAAATTGTCCGTATTTTTTTTAGTCACCGACCTGCTCCAACATAAAAGCATCTGCCTTTTTGGCCTCAGCTAACAAGGTCGAGAACTCAGGGACATCCGTATCCCATTCAATTAATGTCGGCACAGAACCAAAACGTTTTAGGGCTGCTCGGTATAAATCCCATACAGGCGGCTTGACTGAGTGCCCGTGAGTATCAAATAAATAGCCATCCATTTGCTCATAACCCGCAAGATGAATCTCTTTAACTTTATCCTGGGGGATAGACTCTAAATATTGATAAGGATCAAATCCATGATTCATCGCACTGACATAAATATTATTCACGTCTAGTAACAATTCACAGCCAGAAGAAAGGCTTAACTGACGAATAAAGTCGGCCTCACTCATATCAGAAGAATCAAATGATAAATACGAAGAAGGATTTTCAATCAAAATAGTGCGACCAAGATAGTCTTGAACTTGTTGAATCCGATCACTCAAGTGTTGCAACATATCTTGATTATAGGGAAGCGGTAATAGGTCGTGGGTATACTTGCCATCGACTGAAACCCATGCAATGTGATCAGAAACATAATGAGGCTCTAAGCGATCGGCTAATACTTTTAAGCGTTTTAAATAGTCGGTATTTAAAGGGTCTGCACTGCCTAAAGACATACCGACACCATGTAAGGTAATCGGATAGTCTTGACGAACTTTCTCGGCACGCTGAATCGGTAGCCCTCCAGCCGCCATATAATTATCACTCAACAGCTCAAACCAAGGAACATCTGGCTTTGTTTCAAATATTTCTTGGTAATGACTGGCACGTAAACCAAGTCCAGCACCCTTAAGCTGTTGAACTGACATAACAGGTCCTTAAATAATCGTTAAATTATTTTGCACCTTTCAAGCTACCACCGGCAATCTTTTTACACGTTCCTTCTGGCACATAAATCCACTCATCGGCTAAATTGTCAGATGCCGCCTGACCAGCACAGCCGTGTTTAGCAGTACCACAGTCATTCATACCCGTTTTAACAATTCCTGTGCATTTTTCAAAGCCTGGCTTCGCAGCTAAAGCAGCGGGTGTAACCGCTGATAACCCCAAAGCCAAAGCACCAGCAATTGCACCACTCATGATCGTCTTAGTATCTTTCATTTTGAACTCCGCGTATTTTTATTCATTCATGCAGTTTTATAACTATAGCTTAGTTACCACTTTATACATTTAGTTCAATTATTCGGTTAATTTACCGCCCCCATAAAACTGGATATATCAACGGACTCCAAGATGCCAAAGACGACATTTAACCCCCTCCCTAAACTCGCTATTTGTGTCAAACTGTCAAAAGATCACACCCCCCATTTTTTACGAGAACCTGTATTTAAATGAATACGTCTACCCCAATTGAAAATGAACGATGGCACCTGCAATCTGATCAACAATTTACTCTTGGGCAAACATCATTTAAAGGTGATAAAGAACAAAACGAAGATGCGATAGGCATTCGTATTCCTGAGGGTATTATTCAGAGCCATAAAGGTTCTGTCGCGATCATTGCCGATGGTGTCAGTGCCGCTGAGGCGGGAAAAGAAGCAAGCGAAACCTGCGTGCGTAATTTTTTAAGCGATTATTACGCGACGCCAGATACTTGGAGTGTTAAGCAAAGCACAACCAAGGTTCTCACGGCCCTGAATCGTTGGCTTTATAGCCAAGGACAACGTTTCAGTGATGCCCAAAAAGGTTACATCAGCACTCTTAGCTGCATTGTCTTTAAATCCAATACCGCTCATATATTCCACGTCGGAGACAGTCGAATTTATCGATTACGAAACGGTGATTTAGAGCAGCTCACCCGAGATCATGCAACCGCCGTTAGCTCAACACAAAGCTACCTTGCACGAGCAATGGGGCTGGATGTAAAACTTGATGTCGATTATCGCAGCCTTGATATTGAGCAAGGAGACATGTTTTTATTGTCGACTGATGGCATTCACGACTTCTTATCGAATTTGCAATTACGCAATCACCTAAAGTCGTTAAAAGACTTACAAACCGACTCTTTCGAAGCGGGCTGCCAACAACTTGTTAACCTAGCCTTGCAGCAAGAAAGCAATGACAACCTCAGCTGCCAAATTATTCGTATCGATAAACTCCCTAGTCAAAACTTAAATGACGTTCACCAAAAATTAACCGACCTCCCCTTCCCTCCGGCGCTTGAAGTCGGCATGTCAATTGATGGTTTACGCATCGAAAAAGAACTTCATGCGAGTAACCGCAGCCAGCTGTATAAAGTGGTCGACATTGACAGTGGCGAAGCTTTTTGTATGAAAACCCCCTCTGTCAATTATAATGACGATGCAGCTTACATAGAGCGCTTTATTCTGGAAAGCTGGATTGGTCATCGTATTAACAACCCGCACGTTCTTAAAATTGCGGGCTTTAATCGCCCTAAAAAATATCTGTATTATTTAACAGAGTTCATCGAAGGCATAACACTTGAACAGTGGATCAAAGACAACCCGACGCCACCCGTGCAAAATGTCATTGTCATTATTCAGCAAGTATTAAAAGGATTGAGGGCATTTCATCGCCGCGAAACGATCCATCAAGATTTAAAACCCAGCAATATCATGCTGGATCGCAACGGTGAAGCAAAGATCATTGATTTTGGTTCCTGCCATGTCAAAGCCATCGCTGAAATAGCAACGCCACTAGAACGCGATGGCATTCTTGGCACCGCCACCTATGCCGCACCAGAAGCCGTATTGAAGGGACAAAGCTTGCAGCAAAGTGATATTTTTTCAATAGCGGTTATTCTTTTTGAGATGCTCACCGGAAAACTACCTTTTTCAGGAAAGCTAGAAGAATGTCATAACAAAACAGCGTATTTAAAAACACGATACAAACCCAGCTATGAACTGAATCCACTGGTGCCAGTATGGTTGGATGGAACCATTAAAAAAGCACTTAGGTTTGAAGCCAATAAACGCCATGGCGACGTATCAGAATTTTTGTATGAAATTGAGCACCCAAACCCAAAATACAAGCGCAGCTATAATGCCGCGTTACTGCAAGCCAACCCAAGCCGTCCTTGGCAGTTATTATCATGCGGGTTATTCATCGCACTGTGCATATCAATTTATTATCACGTCAGTCCCGCAATATAAACCCTGAACTGCACTTACTCTGCGACCAGGGTTTGGCACAAGCTGAACGCTTTACCATCACCTCTATCCAATTCTTTCACTAACTTAGGCAATAGCTTTTCTAACTTGGATTTTAGCGTCCAAGGTGGGTTAATCACAATCATGCCTGCGGAAGTCATTCCCATTTCATGGCTATCTTCGGCTAAACCTAATTCAAACTGCTGAATATTTTTAACTCCAGCCTGTTTCAGTTTGCGCCACATAAAATCAACCCGCTTACGCTCGACAACGGGATACCAGATTGCATAAGTGCCTGAATTGAATTTTTTATGCGCTTTAATGACGGCATCAACCACATCACCGTAGTCACTTTTTATTTCATAAGATGGATCGATTAATACCAAAGCACGTCGACTGACAGGGGGAACCAAGCTCAATAGGCCTTTCAAGCCATCGTCTTGTTTAATGCGTATTTTACGCGCTTGTGCTTTTGAATCGGCGGTCATCGACTCCGATAAAATACGAAAGTCACTTGAATGCAACTCAAAGAGCCAAGCTTTGTCTTTTTCACGCTCAGGATGGGTAATGTATTGATGCGCAATGGCGGGAGAACCAGGATAAAAAGTTAATCCATTTTTCTTACTATCAATCCCCTGCTGAGTATTCAACGCATCAATAACACTAAAATAAGCGTCTAACTCAGGGAAATCGATGCGTTTAAGCTTCGCAATGCCCTCTTTATACTCGGCGGTTTTGTTCGCGTTCGCTGAGCGTAAATCATACAAACCAGCCCCTGAGTGCGTATCGATGTAATCAAACGGTGAATCTTTCTTATTGAAATGCTCTAGGCATTCAACCAATACAATGTGTTTTAACACATCTGCGAAATTACCCGCATGATAAGAGTGACGATAGCTCAACAAAATAAACTCGATCTTTTACAAGAAATAGGAAGGTATAGTGCGATTCTAATGATTTAAGGCAGTGAAACAAGCTGCTTTTGGTATTCAATCAATAAAGTACTGTAATCGGCCAACATAGCGCCTCGATTCTCTAAACTGTCGTGGTACATCTCAGCATTAAGGTAGAAAGATTTGGGGGTACTCATGTAAGCCTGCAATACCGGCATTGCCTGCTGTATGATCTCACGTTGATTTGCCAATATCGTCTTTGTCGGCAATTGTTTCTGCAGTTTTTGCAAAGCAATTTTATGCCCCAATAAAACCATTAAAGCATCACTATGACCGTCGTGTGCATGGCCGTCGGCCATGGTCTGAATTGACATAAAAATCAATAAAGCACACAGCATAAATACCCTACAAAAATATCGTATTGAAAAGCACCGCATTGAAAAATAAGCACTCATATTAAATATCCCTCCTATCATTTATGATATCCAGCCCCAATATCACTCATCAAATGATACAACCCAATAGGCACCGCCCGTGAAACTAGGCAAAAGATTACAACACATCGAATCAAGCATTACGTCTAATTATGACCATATTTGGGATTGTTGTTGCGATCATGGCTTATTAGGTATGAGTTTATTGGCTAACAATATAAACGCCAATGTTCACTTTGTTGATATCGTCCCGCACTTAATGAACGAGTTAGAACAAAAATTACACATTTATCCTGCGACAAAATGGCAAACCCATTGCATTGATGTTTCTAAACTTCCTTTAAACGCTAACCTAGAAAATTCAACTAAACACCTCATCATTATTGCCGGCATTGGTGGCGAGCAAACGTGTCAATTGATCAACGACATTTGCGAAAAGAATACGCTCGTAGAAATAGACTTCCTACTTTGCCCTGTTCATCAATTGCATTCACTCAGGCAACAACTCATCAAGCTAAACGTTCAACTCGTATCGGAATCTCTAATAGAAGAAAATGAACGTTTTTACGAAGTACTATTGCTGTCAAAATCACAAACCGAACATAAACACATGAACACGGTCAGCCCGGCGGGCAATCAACTTTGGCTATGCCAGAACCCGCAAGAGCTCGCACTGGCACAAACCTATCTCAATAATACCCTTAACCACTACAAACGAATGCAGCAAGGAGCCAAAAACAAGCACATTGAAGCGATCATTAACGACTACCAGAAAATAAGAGCGCAATTAGATAATCAAGCCAAGCTTATGAGCTGACTGAGTTAATTGTTCGCGGAAGTCTGGATGTGAAATACTGATTAACGCTTTGGCTCGCTGCTGCAACGATAATCCTTTCAAATCAACACAACCATATTCAGTAACAACAAAATGAGTATCCATGCAGGTATCCGTAACAGCACCGCCTTCTAGGCGAGGAACGATGCGGCTAATCGCCCCTTTTTTAGCGGTCGAATTGAGCGCAATAAAAGAGCGCCCACCGACCGAAGCATAAGCACCTCGAACAAAATCTAATTGACCGCCAGTTCCAGAAAATGGCTGCCCGGCCAACTGCTCAGCATTGATCTGTCCCGACAAATCCACTTCAATAGCGGCATTCACCGAGACCATGTTGTTATTTTTTTGAATAATACTGGGGTTATTCACCCAAGAGGCGGGATAGCCAACAATAGAAGGATTGTCATCCATAAAGTCATACATTGCCTTATCACCGAGCGCCAAAGTAAATATATGCTTATGCTGCATCCAGCTTTTTTGCTTACCGTTAATCACACCCGATTGAATCAATTCGACCATCGCAGGGCAAAATAATTCTGAATGCAACCCTAAGTCTTTATGATTTTTTAGCAAACTCAAAACAGCGCTCGGCACGCCGCCCACGCCCATTTGCAAGGTATCCCCATTATTAATACGATCGGCGATTAAGTGTGCAATTTTAATATCGGTCGCGGAAGGTGGATGAGGGGGTATTTCAGTTAAGGGAGTATGGTGCTCAACCACCGCATCGACTTCGGTAATGTGCACAGAACACTCGCCAAATGTACGTGGCATATTCTCATTAACTTCAACAACAACCTTATTAGCTTTACGAATAACACTCGCGCCATAGTCTGCATTGGTGCCTAGACTAAAATAGCCGTGCTTATCCATTGGCGATACTGTCACCATAAAGCAGTGAGGCTCTATTTGTTCGGTTAATAATCGACCAACTTGATGAAATGTTGCCGGCACAAACCCCATTAATGAGTTATGAGACAAACGTTTTAATGCAGCTCGATCATGACTACTCATAAATAAAGGCCTAGGACAGACCTTACCCGCAAGCTCCGGCTTTAATAACGTTTCACCCAATGCCTCACTACCGTGCATATAATGAAGATTCAATGAAGAAAATTCATTATGCTCTAGCATGTTTGCAACCGCTGCTACCAGCCTTGGTGGCATAGCGACGCCCATGCCTAAAATAAGATTTTGCTTATCTTCTAGCACCGAGCACGCATCTTCAGCCGTCATCAATTTTTGCTGGTACAGTATTTCGACATCCATATCTTACAATCTCAACTCAATGATTTTTTAGAACAATACTATTTATCGTATTAGAAATAGCTTAGTGTGGCTTTCGTCAATATTAAAGCCGTAGAGACTTATTGTAAGCACAACAAGGTTACCGCCATATGAATTTTTAACAACATACGAATTCAAGGCACAAAAAAAGTCAGCAATGCTGACCTTTTATGAAATACGCTGCCTTAAATACCTAACTCACAGAGTCATCGTTATTATCTTCCAAAGCTTCAGCTTGCGGCTTGTGAGCCGCGGCTCTCGCAAGAATGACGATAAAGAACTGTGTTAACTCTTGCTCCACCGCACCATCAATGCGCTTGTTAATTTCAGAAGTGAAAATCGTTTCTGCTGTCTCTTCAGAAGCACCAAATTGGCAATCAAATGTCCAATAATCGGTACCTTCGGGCAAGGTTTTTCTACGCTCTCTACCAAGATATTTTTTAATATCGTGCTTAATAGAATCCACCAAGCGGGCAGTTTTAATTTTAGGGTGGGTCAATGCGATGGTTTTTTTCATGAAGTTCCTACAGGTGCACACAAACAATGTGGGCAGCTGGTATGCGAATAAAGGCGTATTCTACATGGATAGGCTAAAGATAACTGCTACTTTTCGTAATTATATCAAGAACAAATAAGCTTAGGCGTTCTTCAGAAAGTACTGAAGAACGCCTGCATAGAAGTCATTTTAAAATGTGACTATCAAAAAGTGACTGTCAAAATCAATGCCCTAGATGATATATCAGCGTAAGTTGGAAAGAATCTGCGCGCTTATTATCAAACTCATAGCGCTGCCACCCCACTGCTGCACTAATCTGTTTCATCAAAGAATGCTCTATACCCAAACCGTACAAGAAATCCGTTCCTGACTCTTCAATACTGCGGCGCTGCCCTTCTGTCACAAGATCAATATCACTCGACCAGTTAAATAAACCGAACTTTCCATAAGCACTCCAGTCTTCAGACATTGCATAACTGTACTTCCCCGTTAATGTAATCCCATCGCCCGATGGTTCATGCACATCCAAAGAATCAAGGGTATCCAAAAGAGCGCTAACATCACCTTCAAGTCCAGAAATACCGATTTCAGCTTTTCCCAAATCGGCATACCCCAACTCTACCTGAAATCTATCAGTAAAAGCATAACCGACATAAGCAGCCCAGCCACTTCGCTCCTCATCACTATTATCAACCCTCGCAGTACTTCCGGCATTTTCCAAACGACGGTTAAATTTGTTCTGATATTCATCACTATCAACAAACATCAACTGCCCACCGATACTCAACTTATCAAAATCAAATCCATCATTAGCATAACCAGAAGGAATAATTCCAACCAATAACAGCAATGCAGATAGTTGCTTAGAAGCATTAGACGACCTAAAACTCAGGGCTATCAACCCTAGTAAAGCAATCGCCCAGAAAGATAACGAACCACCACTGCGTGAACTACGAACAGTAACGGTACCCAAAGAACCGACACCACTAGGGTCAACCACTCTGCTATTTACTTCACCATCGGCATCATTAGGACCACCATCTTGAATAATCACTTGCACACACCAATGACCAGGCGTTAATCCATCCACATAAGCGCTATCACCTGGAGGAGGACAGTATCCCTCATCACCCGCAGCAGACGCTATGCTATCAGTACCATTAATAATAAAGTCAGACCAGCTGCCGCTAATAAGCTTACGATAAACAGGATTAGCAGGAACCTGCGCCGCTTGCGCCATCACCAAACTTATCGTTTGCCCAGCAATCGGTAATTCACTAACTTCAAAATCAAAATAGCCGCCCACATTCGTTATATCATCCAAAGGACTTTGTATGTGCGTTTGGATATCAATACCGTTTATTTTACTCGCACCATTACCAGTACCAATCGCAACAGAGCCTAAACGCAAACGTAAGCCTGGATTTGTTTCAATCAAGAAAGTTTCAGCATCACCACGCTTACCGCTAAGAACATTGCTATCCGCAATACCATCTAGGTAATCAGGCACACCATCGTTATCCGCATCACCATAGCCTTCCGTCGCATCATCAATACCATCGCCATCACTATCAGTACCAACGGCTAAATTCGGTGCCGCAGCTTGTATTAGTACATCAACTTTTGCAGAGGCCAATAATGGTGAGCTCGCGTCATCGGTGACTGAAACCGCTAATCGATAAACACCTGGTGCTAATGCGGCAGGATCAAAGGTAAATGTACCGGCTGCAGAATCCGTATCTAAAAGCGCCGCATTCGTCCCCGCCCAATCAAAACTATGCGTATCACCTGTATTAGGGTCACTCACCGTTGCGGTAGCAACAATATTGCCATTACCAATAACTGCAATACTGTTAGCGGCTAGCCCATTTTGATTCAAAGTTAACGTTACTCGTGGCGCTTCATTTACTTCAGACAACGTAATGATGTGCTCATTCAATGCTCCAACTGCGGCATTCGTCAACGTTCCCATGCTTAAGATAATGGTTTCTCCATCATCCCCAGCACCATCATCAACCACATTAAAAGTAACACGGCCTGAACGACCGCTAGCGATTTCAATTTCACCGCCAGCAAGATTATGATCGCTAGGATTATCAGCCGTTCCACTCACTGTATACGGGATGGTAACCGGGTAATCTGCGGCAGTCCCATTAAGAAATGCCTTTACTACAACCTGCGGAGCACCCTTGTCATCAATCACTTGGTCGCGGGCAAAATTAGCCAGCGGGCGTACTTTAAGAATTTGAGTTGCCTGCCCAACATTGCCCACACTGTCTGTAGATTGCCATAAAATAGTATGCGTACCAGGAGCGAATGGACCCGGCTTATTGGGTATTGCCTTGATGACGCCATCGGTAATATCCGTCACAGAAGCGCCGCTCAAGTCGACTCGAGTCAGCAGCCCTTTAGCATTCACCGTTAAATCGACAGGGGCAGTCACCACAGGCGCTGCATCAACCAAAGTAATGGTTAACATTTGCGTTGTCGAAAATTCACCATCCGAAACTTGTACCTGAACTACATAAGTACGAGGAACAGGAGTATTGCTTGCAGGTGAAACAAAACGCATTTCGCCAGTAGCAGCATCAATAGAAAATTTATTCGCATCAGCACCACCAATCAACGAATAGACCAGATTAGAAGTGTCAGGATCGGTCGCTATAATCGACGTAAGTACCGACAAGCTTTGTGGCACTTCAGCCGCCGCTACGCCACCTCCGCCATGCGAAGTAATCTCTGGCTCATCATTAATGGGATTAATCGTAATATTCGCCGTTGCGCTGCCTTCACTGCCATCTTGAGCGATTGCCTTGACGGTTAATACGCGTGGATCTTCAGGTGGCGTATCCGAGCTATTATGGAAAGTCACTAAGCGCGCAATGCTCTGAACCGCACTATCAGCAACGGCGGTACCTCCGACCAAACGTACACCATCAACGTATAAACTCGCCCCTACCCCAAGACCACCACTAGCATCATAAGTACCTGATACAAAACGAAATTTATACGTGTCAGTGACCGTAATTGTCGCATTACTGGGTGTATAAACACGCGTATCACCTCGCTGAGAAAACAATAACGTTTCTGTATCATCAGCGGTATTAAAAACATCGTCGGGGCCATTACCAATTAAAAAACCAAACACCTCATACCAATCACCACCATTTTGGGCTGACCACTCAACAAAAATCTGATCGCCATTAAATGCCTCAAACGCGGTACTATCAGCATACGGGCCATGGGTAGAGCAATAACCATCAGGATTTTGACCTGACCCTGGTGCAGTACAAGAAATTCTTCCACTAATGAGCAACTGCATGGCATACGACCCTTGGCTAACTGGGCTAGTGACCGCTTGGACCGTATAATTAGTCGATGTGGTTGTCGCAAGTAATACTGTGCCAGTACCACTATTTGCGG
>TARA_B110000008_G_scaffold34748_1_pt1 | contig 21908 bp, 23 predicted proteins | sample TARA_B110000008 | Tara Oceans TARA_B110000008 (sample SAMEA4396496) | marine metagenome | biome: Westerlies Biome; feature: [DCM] deep chlorophyll maximum layer (ENVO:01000326); material: water (ENVO:00002006), including particulate matter (ENVO:01000060) such as... | depth 40 m
GTATCCGTCATATCGCTAGATATAAACCCAGGAGCAATTGAGTTCACGGTAATATTTCGTGAAGCTAATTCTTTTGCTAGTGATTTTGTAAAACCACCAATTGCAGCTTTGCTTGATGAGTAATTAACTTGCCCAGGATTTCCCATCAGTCCTGCTACGCTTGAGATATTGATTACTCTTCCTTCTCTAGCTTTGACCATCGACTTAACAAATACCTTGGTAATATTAAATACGCTTGAGAGATTTGTATTAATAACATTATCCCAATCTTCATTTTTCATCCGGAGAAATAATTGATCTTTGGTAATCCCAGCATTATTTACTATCACACTGGGTAAATTATTATTTGATTTTAGGGTATCGTGAGCTTGTGAAATAGCCGGTCTGTCTGTTACATCGAGAATCATATGAAGACAGTTGTCTGTCTCCAATGCATTTGCTAAATCAAATTTACTTCGAGAAGTGCCAATTACATAATAACCTTTTCTAGCAAATGATTGAGCGATAGATAGACCTATGCCTCTTGAAGCACCAGTTATAAAAACAGTCTTATTTAACATGAGTTAATATCTTCTCATAAAAATTAGTATCTGATGTCGAAAAATAATCATTTACTCTATTCGCTTTAAACAATCCTCCTAGAACCTTTCCTGGACCGCATTCAATTGCAGGTAAGTTAAAAGTAGCTATTTTATTGCATATATTTACCCATTGAACAGGTGAATAAAGTTGCTCTACCAAAAGATTTTTTATGGCATCTAAGTCGGAACTAGTATTATTATCAACATTATGTATCACAGGAATCAAAGGGATATTGATCTCAATAGTAGATAGAAATTTATGAAATTCATCGTGTAGTGACTTCATCAGTAAGCTGTGGGATGCAATACTTACGTTTAATTTGAGTGCCCTCTTAGCGCCCTTGTTTAAGCAGAGCTCTTGAGTTATTTCAACAGCTTCATGATTGCCTGAAATTACCGTTTGACTTGGAGAATTAATATTCGCACATTGCACGTGCATAGATTCATTAATAGAGACTTCAGAGCATATTGATTGAATGGTCGTAATATCTAATCCTAAGATAGCAGCCATTGATCCCTTGGGGGCTTCTTCCATTAACACTCCACGCTTACGAACAAGGCTTAATCCATCCTCAATAGAGATTGAATTTGCTGCAATCAGAGCTGAATATTCACCAAGCGAATGACCAGCAAACATAATAGGATCAATATCAATTTTCTCTATAAGATTTTGATAATGGAAATATGATATTAAAAGAAGTACAGGCTGAGTAATTGATGTTTGATTAAGTAAATCTTCGGGTCCATTTTCTACAAGATCAAAAAAATCTAGTGAAATTAAATCGCTACAACATTGGACTAAATGAGAATATGCATGGGATTTAGCTATATCAAAGATAGATCCTTGAGAGAGCATATTAAGGTGCTGAGATCCCTGACCGGGAAAAACTATAGCAGCTGAACAAGACATTGGTAAGTCTTAGGCTTCGTTATCCTCTATTGGCTTATCAGGCTTGCGAAGGTCTTTAATTAATCTTCCTTTATAGAAACCATCTGCAGTCATTTGATGTCGCAAGTGGCGCTCACCAGAAACTGGATCAGTTGATAATGTAAGATCAGATAATGAGTCATGAGATCGGATCATTCCTCTCTTGGATCTTGTTTTTTTACTTTTTTGTACTGCCATAATATTTTAGAAAAAATGCATCCTATCAGATTAGATTAGCTTTTAATAGTCGAAGATGAAAGCTTGCGAAGAAGTATATCAAATTCCTTATCAATTGAAGCCTTATAAGAAACTTTTATACCATCTTGATCATAGAATTCAATGAAACTAGAGTGCAACGCAAGTCTACTCACTCCGGTTTCCTTGGAAAGCAATTTATTTGCACTGAAATCTCCATATTTTTTATCATTCACAATTGGTAAATTAATATTTGCACTTTGGACCCTAATTTGATGCATTCTTCCGGTATAAATCAATATTTCAACATAAGAGTAAGGACCAAGATTTTGAATAAGCTTAAATTCTGAAATAGCTGCCTTTCCCTCTGATCCCTCCTGAACCTTATGAAGAAACTCCTTTGTTGAAGAATCAATTTTAGTTTCTATGCGCTGATTGCCTTGAAATTGGCCAATTAAAATAGCTTCGTATTTTTTTATGATTTTATGATTTTTTAATTGATCATGGAAGTTTCTCAAAAATTTTTTATTTTTAGCCAAGACTATGCAACCAGAGGTAGACTTATCTATTCGATGACATAAATCTATCTCGTCTGATTCGTGGGCGGCTCTTGCAATATCAATCAAGCCAAACTGATTGTTAGAGCCAGAATGTACACTAAGTTCAGGGTCCTTGTTAAAAACGAGGTAATCCTTATTTTCAAATATTATTGATTTCCAATATTCTTTTATCCTCAATGGTGGAATCTTAATTAGGACTTCATTCTCGTTAAAGTCTATCAAGTAAGGTGGGATTCTAATCTCATCATCAAGATGTAATTTACGAGAAGGTTTAATTCGACCAGAGTTAACTCTGATCTCTCCTTTTCTGATCATGTTATAAATTTTTGATTTAGGTAGGGATTTATAGACGTTAAAAAGAAAATTATCCAAACGCCTGCCGGCATGATCTTCGCTAATTCTTAGGTTTTTATCACTCATTGGGGTAGAATACTCGAAATTAGCTGCTATGAATGATTTCTAGGGCTAGAAAAAAATCTATGTTAAGTTCATAGATAATAATGGTTCACTCTAAAATAGAAAGAAGTGAGCAAAGAGAAAGATGAGAATATGCGCAAGGGCGCAAAAAAGTTTAAAGACAAGATTTACACAAACACCTTTTAATTAATTAAAAGGTACTAGTTTAAGAGCTCCTCGGGATAAGACTCTTAAAACTTTTTCGATGCGTGATTGCTATTCTCTTTCTCTATACCGGAGAAAAAAATGAAAAGAATTCTAATTAACTGTTCATATTCAGATGAGCTTCGAGTTGCTTTGGTTGATGGGGCCAAATTATTTGATTTAGACAACGAATTTAATGCGCAGGCACTTCTTAAAGGCAGTATATTTAAAGCAACCGTTTCTAGAGTTGAATCCAGTCTTGACGCTGCATTTGTTAATTTTGGGAGTGAAAGGCATGGCTTTCTTCCGTTGAAAGAATTATCAAGCGAATATTTTACAAATGATGCTGATGGTAAAAGAAAATGTATTCTCAAAGAAGGTGATCAAATTCTCACTCAGGTTCTTAAGGAGGAAAGAGGTACCAAAGGTGCTGCTCTATCCAATCAAATATCATTAGCTGGTCGCTTCATAGTCTTAATACCTAATTCTGAAAAATCTGGAGGCGTTTCTAGACGGATCGCTGGTGAGGAGAGAGATGAAATAAAAAATGCCTTAAGTGAAATAGATATTCCTGAAGGCATGAGTATCATAGTAAGAACTGCTGGTTTAGGAAGAACCACAGATGAATTGAAGTGGGATTTAGACTATCTAATGAATCTCTGGGAGCAAATTAAATCGACAGTTGGTGATGCTCCAAGTCCAAGCCTTATATACAAAGACGATAAGTTAATCCTGAGAGTCTTTAGAGACTATTTTAGAGATGATATTGCGGAAATATTAATTGATGACCAAACAGTTCATGCAGAAGCTTTGGATTTTGCAAAATCAGTAATACCAGACCATGCTGATAAGGTTATTTTTTATAACGAAGATATACCTCTTTTTAATCGTTATCAGATAGAAAGCCAAATTGAACTTGCATTCCAGCGAGAAATATCACTTCCATCAGGCGGATCAATTGTTATAGATCCAACGGAAGCCATGGTTTCAATTGATGTTAATTCTGCTCGATCTACAAAAGGTAAAGATATTGAGTCAACAGCATTTGCAACAAATATGGAAGCAGCAAAAGAAGTTGCTAGACAACTGAGGTTAAGAGATCTTGGTGGTTTAATAGTTATTGACTTTATTGATATGCAGGATGAAAAGCATCAACAAAAAGTCGAGGGTATATTTAGATCAGCTGTTCAGTCTGATAGAGCTAGAATACAAATTGCAGCAATTTCAAGATTTGGACTTCTTGAGCTATCAAGACAAAGATTAAGACCATCCTTAGATGAAACTTATGATATACAACACGTCCAAGTAAGAGGTACCCGCTCACTAGGCCAATCGATATTAAGAATTATTGGGGAGGACGCAGCAAAGGAGAATACTGGTGAGATTCATGTTTATGTTCCAGCTGACGTTTCCAGTTATCTATTAAATGAAAAAAGGCGAGATATTATTGCCATAGAAAATACATATGAAGTTAATATTTTAATTATTGCAGATCCATATAAATCTAGACCCTATTACAAAGTTGCTAGGGTTAAGGCGATAGCTGGAAAAAAACCTTTTTCATATGACATGACTCCAAATAGCCCTGAGCCATCGATGGACTGGAGGGACTCTAATACCAATAAAAAAGCGTTAAAACCCTTGGTTAAAGTTTCTGTGCCTCCAAGAATGCCTAAAAGAAAGAAATCTAAGGGTCTTTTGGCGCTCTTAAAATCTATATTTACATTATCTTTTTTAAGATTAGGCAAGAAAAAGAAGAAAGTACAATCTAGGAAACGTAAAAATTATAATAAAAATACTAGGAGTGGAAGTGACAAGCCAAGAAATTCAAGAAATTCAAGGAATCCAAGGAATCCAAGGAATCCAAGGAATAATACAAGAGGTAAACAGTCAAACCCCAAGAAAACTGATGGTGGAAAGTCATCTAAACCAGTAGTTATTCCTCCAAAAAAAGCTGCTAATAAAGAAGACAGTACAACCACGAATAAGTTACCCAAAGTTAAGCAAGTAAGTAATGAAAAAGATGGAAATGTAGCAGAAGTTTTAGAAACTGATAAATCAAATAAAAAGTCTTCTGCCAACCCTACGCCGGCACCAACTCCAGCTCCTATGCCGGCACCAACTCCAGCTCCTACGACGGCACCTAAGCCAACTAGAGCTTTGAATGATCCGAGATATAAGAGCGAATAAGTTGACCAGATATTGAAGTATCAGGTGGAATCATGGGTAAGTCATCCAAATAAAACCACCTGGCCTCTTCTAACTCAGCATCATTTAATTTAATTTCACCCTCTGCGTAGTTACAGAAATACCCAAGCATTAATTGAGATGGAAATGGCCAAGACTGGGATCCAAAATACCTAATGTCAGAAACTGTAATATTTACTTCCTCCATCAACTCTCTTGCTAATGCTTCTTCAGCATTCTCTCCCGCCTCTATAAATCCAGCTAAGGTACTGAACATATTTGGAGGGAAGAACTTACTTCTACCTAAAAGAATTCTATCTTTGTCATGAATTAAAGTAATAATGCATGGAGATATGATTGGGTATCTAGGAGGAGCTAGGCACTCACAATCAGGAGCCCCCTCTTTCAAATTAAAAATAGTTTTTTGCCCACAAGAAGAACAAAATTGATTAGCGGCTTTCCAATTCACAAGAATTGAAGCCCTTGATATGAGTTTAAAATTAGATGGATCAATAAATGAAAGTGTTGTTCTAAAATCAGTAAATTCAATTTTTGCTGGATCCAGAAAAATACCTAGGATGTTTGAATTGGGCTCAATCTCAATAGAATAATAATATTGGTCTGCAAGAGTATCTTTAGCTATGGATAAAAACGGTGAATAGCTGTCAAGAGAATTTAAATCTTTTGCTTCAAAATAGTAAGTTTTTTGATCATGATCGTATAAAATCTTACCATCACAAAAGATAATCAGTTTGGAATTGGATTTAAAATTGTCGTGTAATTGTCTAATTGGTTCCATATAACTTAGGGTCTATAGCTATGATAAATAATCTTTATAAAATGTTTTTAGGATCATCGCCGAGCTGGTATAAAAATACCATCATAGCGTTTTTGATATTTAATCCAATTGCTTTATATGCATTAAATTATTACTTTAAAGAAATTCCCGATTTTAATGGTGCCTTTTATATTGGATGGCTTTTGCTTCTCCAGTTTATTTTTACACTAGCCTTAGCATTAAAGTGTTATCCACTTCAGCCTGGAGGGTTGTTAGCGATTCAAGGACTTATAATTGGGCTAACCACTCCTTATACCTTACTGCATGAAATAGAAAGAAATCTAGAAGTAATTTTACTCTTGGTGTTTATGGTAGCAGGCATTTATTTTATGAAAAATTTAATGCTTAACATTTTTACAAAGTTACTTTTACGAATTCACTCAAAGACAAAACTCTCTCTTCTTTTTTGTTTTGTTGCTGCTTTTTTGTCTGCTTTTCTTGATGCATTAACAGTAACAGCAGTATTAATAGCAGTAGGAATTGGATTTTACAGGATTTTCCATGTAGCCAATTCAGGTGCTGATTTTTCTATGAATGACCATAATATCTTAGATGATTCAACCCTTTCTACAGAAGGAGCTGAAGATTTAGAAAATTTTAAATCATTTTTAAGAGATTTGATTATGCATGGTGTTGTAGGCACTGCCCTTGGAGGTGTTTGCACAATTGTAGGTGAGCCGCAGAATTTATTAATTGCAAACATTGCTGAATGGGAATTTATAGAATTTGCTGTCAAGATGGCTCCAATTACAGTTCCAGTATTTATAGCGGGAATGATTACTTGTTTTAGTCTTGAAAAATTTAGACTATTCGGCTTTGGAACTCATCTACCTTTAAGAATTAAGAATATTTTTCATGACTTCAATGATTTTGAGCTCAGCAAAAGAACTGAGATTATGAAACTTGAGCTAGCTATAGAAATGACTGTAGGTATTTTGCTTATTCTTGCCCTAGCCTTTCACTTAGCTGCTGTTGGAATTATTGGTCTAGGTGTCATTATTCTTCTTACATCATTTAAAGGAATAACTGACGAGCATGATTTAGGAGATGCATTTAAGGAGGCATTGCCATTTACAGCATTACTGGTTGTATTTTTTGCGATAGTTAGTGTAATAGCAGATCAGGAATTATTTTCTCCCATTATTATATATATTGTTAATCAAAGTGTTGAGGTGCAAGCTCCAATTTTCTTTGTTGCAAATGGAGTGCTGTCTGCCATAAGCGATAATGTATTTGTTGCAACTATCTACATTAATGAAATTAAAGAACTTCTTGATTCAGGTAAAATTGTAAGAGACCAGTTTGACGACCTTGCAGTAGCAATTAATACCGGAACTAATATTCCAAGCATAGCTACGCCAAATGGTCAGGCTGCATTCTTATTCCTATTAACATCATCTCTTGCTCCATTGATAGGCCTGTCTTACTTTAAAATGGTCAAAATGGCCCTTCCCTACACTATAGTTCTAAGCATTGTTGGATTGGTCTCTGTAATATATTTTCTGTAGCCAATGAAAAAGATAAATCATCGGTTTTGTATCGCACCTATGATGCAATGCACAGACATGCATGATAGATACCTTTTCAGGCTTATAACTAAGCAATCTGTTTTATACACAGAAATGGTTACAACTGGAGCTATTATTCATGGGAATTGCACAGAGCAATTACGTTTTAATGATTTGATTGAGCATCCTATTGCTGTCCAACTTGGAGGCTCTGACCCTCAACATTTAGCTATTTGCGCAAAAATCTGTGATGAAATGGGTTATGACGAGATAAATCTAAATGTTGGATGTCCTTCAGAGAGAGTTCAAAAAGGAGCTTTTGGCGCGTGTTTGATGAAAGAGCCGATATTGGTCTCTGAATGCATAAAAGCCATGCAAGAGGCAACCAGTCTGCCCATTACAGTGAAATGCAGAATAGGAGTAGACGAAAACGATAGTTATGAGTTTTTACAGAACTTTACTGAAAGCATAACCAATCCAAAGATGAGGACGTTAATAGTGCATGCCAGAATCGCTATTCTTAAAGGCTTATCTCCACGACAAAATAGAAGTGTGCCACCTTTAAAATATGAGCATGTTTACCAATTAAAAAAAGATTTTCCTAACTTAGAAATTGTAATTAATGGGGGGATTCAAAACCTTGATGAATCAGTCCAGCATTTAAAGAAAGTGGATGGGGTAATGCTAGGCCGCTCAGCATATGATAATCCAATGATAACTAGCCAGGTTGATGAGTTAATTTTTAATAGCAATCCGAAAACATGCGAAAGACAAAAAATATTAAAAGACTATTTGCTGTATTGCATAGAACAAAATGACCTAGGTCACACATATTCTAGAACTTTGAAACATGTATTTGGTATTAATAAAGGCATGCCTCATGCTAGAAAGTACAGAAAATTGATTTTGGAAACAATGCAACAAAACAACCTTCAAAATAATTTAGAAGATTTAGTGTCGTTAGTTTAAATCTAATCCTCTAAAAGAAAATCATCCATATCATCAACAAAGTCATCTTCTTGATTAATGCCATTTGATGATTCAAATTCTTGATATTGCATATATGAATCTCTGATGAATGAATAACGATCTCCAATTATCAATGTTTCCACTTCGAGATATCTTGCCCTAGTCTCAAGAGCATCCAAGGCCGTAATACCAAGACGAACATCAGTTTCTTCAATTGCAAATGTTCCGCCCAGGACTGAACTTACACTTCTCCCTGCAAGACCTCTGGGTGTTGAGGGGCCATAAATAGGAATCATTAAAAAAGGGCCTGAAGATACTCCCCAAGCGCCTAATGTTTGACCAAAGTCTTCATCATGCCTTTCTAAACCAAGGCTTGTGCCTACGTCAAAAAATCCTCCTAGTCCAATTGTTGAATTAATTAGAAATCTAGAAAAATCATTGATAGCAAGTATAGGATGCCCTTGAAGCAGTTGATTAGCTGTATTATCTAGCTCATTTATATTTCTAAAAAAATTTGATATGCCAACCTCAACAAAATTAGGAGCTATGGTTGTATAGATTTCTGCTGTAGGTTTTGCAATATTGTCGTCTAAGAATTCATTGAAAACCCAAACTTTTCTATTAATATCTTCAAAAGGATCATTTGCTTCAACCAATGGAGCTGAGAGCAATAAGAGTATTAAAAATCTATATGAATAATTCACTATTAAATAATAAGTTTTAACTCATTATAAATTGATTCAAACAATTTAATAGAGTTCAAAAAGTTAAAATTAGATATCTCTTCGCTCATTGGTACTCCTCCGAGATTATTTAATTCTAGAATATGTGTAATATCCTTTTTCTCCGCATTTTTATATGAAGCAGAACCAACCATATTGTTTACATACCCAAGTATAGGAATATTTAATTTTTGAAAGACAACTTTAGATTTTAGAGTATCTTGAATTGCAAGCTCACTATTAGTCGTAACCAAGATTGCTGCATCTGGTTTTAAATCTTTTGCAACTGTAAGATACGCGTCTCCCGTTCCGGGTGGCATATCAATAAATAAGTAGTCTAAATTGCCCCACTCTGTTGATTCCATTAATTGTTTAATTGCGCCACTTAGCATGGGGCCTCGCCACATAGCAGCTTTATCTGGATCTAAAATAAACCCCATGCTGTTGATAACAATATTTTCAATTTTTACAGGCAGGAATTTTTTTTTACCATCTTTTTCAATAACCTCAGGTTTTGATAGAGGTACATTAAAAATAATATGTTGGTTAGGGCCGTAAATATCAGCATCTAAAATACCAACATTAAATTTTTTAGAAAAAATATATGCTAAATTTGCGCATATTGTTGTCTTTCCTACCCCACCTTTCGCTGAAGCTACGGCTATTATTTTTTTGATTCCCATTGGTCTAATGTTTTGTCTTATAATACTCGAATATTTCCTACTTATGGACTCAAGATTAGTAAATTAAGAAAAATTATAGTTACGAGCGCTTTACCCTATGCGAATGGCGATATCCATATGGGACACGTTTTAGAGCATGTTCAGACAGATATATGGATGAGGCAAATGCGCATGTCCGGCCATGAAGTCCTTAGCTTCTGTGCTGATGATGCTCATGGGGCACCTATAATGATGAAGTCTGAAGAGCTAGGTATAAAGCCAGAAAATTTTATAGGTCCTATTAAGGATGCGCATATTTCTTCATTGAAAAAATTTGGTATTACCTATGATAACTATCATTCAACTCATAGTTCTGAGAATGAAGATCTTTCAACTGAGGTCTATCTAGCCGCAAAAGATGCAGGATATATATACAAAGAGGAAATTGAGCAATGCTTTGATGAAGACAAGCAAATGTTTTTGGCTGATAGGTATGTAACTGGTGAATGCCCGAAATGTTCAGCTCAGGATCAGTATGGAGACGGCTGTGAGGACTGTGGAGTTACATACTCTGCAATAGAATTAATTAACCCAAAATCAACATTAACTGGCTCTACTCCTGCTCACAAGATATCTGAACATGTATTTTTTAATTTAGAAAAATCTAGGGATTTACTAAAGCGGTTTTTAAATACATCAGATATTCAAAAACCAATTGTGTCTAAGTTATCAGAATGGTTAGATGGGGATTTAAAAAGCTGGGATATCTCTAGAGATGAGCCATATTTTGGGTTCTCAATCCCTGAAGAAAAGAATAAATATTTCTACGTATGGGTTGATGCACCAATTGGATATTTAGCATCCGCAAAGAATTGGGCAGAAAAAAATAATACTAATATTCAAACTTTATGGGGTAAGGATTCTGAATATGAGATTCATCATTTTATCGGAAAAGATATTATTTACTTTCATGGGCTATTCTGGCCTGCACTTCTTGAGGAGAGCCTATACAAACTTCCAGATAGTATTCATGTTCATGGTTTTGTTACTGTGAATGGTGAAAAAATGTCTAAATCCAAAGGTAACTTTATAAAAGCTGATAAATTTGCTGAAGCCTGTGATCCAGAATTACTTCGTTATTTTTTTGCCAGTAAATTGAATTCGAAAATTGAAGATCTAGACTTAAGTTTTGATGATTTGGCTCAGAAAATAAATTCTGATTTAGTCGGTAAGTTTTCAAATATTTTTAGCAGATCTGCATCATTTATTGCAAAAAATAATAATAAACTTGCTCCCGTCCTAGATGAGTCATGCCTGGAAGAATCAAGAGCTAGTGAACAACAAATTTATGATCTATTTGAATCTAAAAATTATTCCAAAGCCGTAAAATTAATTATGGAAATAGCGGACAATACTAACAAATACATTAATGGGAAAGAGCCTTGGAAACTTCCTCAAGATAAGGCTATTGTTGTTGCAACTACTGCTATAAATATTTTTAAAAATCTCTGCATCCTTCTACATCCGGTTATCCCAAAGATTACAGTTAGGATGTTAGATATGCTTAAGATATCAAAGATCACCAATTCAGAGCTATCTACAAAATTATTAGACATAGAAATATTAGAATTTAAAGCAGTTTTATCAAGAATTGAGCCTCTTGATGCAAAATATTTTCATAACGAGGAAAAAGATATGGAAGAGAAAAAAGAAGATTTGATTAATCTTGAAGATTTTATGAGTGTTGACCTAAGAGTTGCTGAGGTTAAAGAGGCCTCTCATGTTGAGGGAGCAGATAAATTACTCTTCATCAAATTAAGTTTAGGAGAGCTAGGTGAAAAGAACGTATTTGCTGGAATCAAATCAGCCTATGAGCCTGATCAGCTAGTCGGTAAGTTAGTTGTGATGGTTTATAATTTAGCTCCAAGAAAGATGAAATTTGGAAATTCAGAAGGCATGATCTTAGCTGCCAGTGATACAGAAGGCGGTATTTTTGTTATTTCACCTGATCAAGGGGCTAAACCGGGACAAAAAATTAAATGAAAATAGAAACAGACATTTTGGTAATTGGGGCTGGACCTGTGGGCTTATTCACTGTCTTTGAAGCTGGATTATTGGGTCTCCACTGCACTCTCATCGATAATCTTGATAAAGTTGGAGGTCAATGCTCTGAACTCTATCCTGAAAAACCTATATACGACATACCTGGCGTGCCAATACAAACTGCTCGCGAGCATGTTGATGCCTTAGTCACTCAAATCCAACCATTTGAATATGATTTACATCTCTCACAAAGAGTTGAAGCTATAGAGTCGATCGATTGTGTCGATGATATAACAATCTGGAAAGTTCTTACCAATGAAGGCATTGAATGTGTTACCAAAAATATATTTATTGCAGCTGGAGCAGGTTCATTTGAACCCAGGCGACCTCCAAGCATAGAAGCTCCTGATCAATTTTTAAATTCAGGTGTTAGCTATGCTGTTCGGTCAATTGAAAAATACAGTAATAAAAAAGTCTTCATCTTCGGTGGTGGTGACTCAGCGCTTGACTGGACGGTTGAGCTAGCGAAAGTTGCTAAGTCAGTGAGCTTGGTTCACAGAAGAGATGAATTCAGAGGAGCTCAGCATACAGAAGCGCAAATGAGAGATCTTGTTCAAGATGGCAGGGTTAATTTACTCACACCATATCAGATAGAATCAATACAAGGTGACGATATGGTTACAGGGGTAACACTTAAAAACTTTGACACCAAAGAAAATATTAGCGAGGACGCTGATGAATTGCTTTTCTTGTTTGGATTAAATAAGAAATTAGGGCCAATACTAGAATGGGAGCTGGATCTAGAGCAAAAAAAGATTTCAGTTAATACAGAAAATTTTGAAACAAATAAAGATGGTATATTTGCCGTTGGGGATATCAATAATTATCCTGGTAAATTAGATCTTATTCTATGTGGTTTTCATGAAACTACACTTGCTGTTCAAAAAGCATTTCAAAGAATCAATCCTGGGGAAAGAGTTCCATTTGGATACACTACTTCTAACACAAAACTCCAAAAAAAATTAGGTGTTATTGAATAAATTAAATGCAGGATTTAATTGAATTGATTAATTCAGCCCTCCCACAGTATCAATGTGGAAGGTGTGATACCCCAGGTTGTCGGCCTTATGCAAAAGAGATTGCTGAAGGATCTCCTTTTAATAGATGTGTCCCAGGTGGTCAAGAAACATTAGATAAACTTCAATCTATAACCAAGCGCGAGCCTTTAGCTCTTGATGATGATTATGGACCTGCCCTATTACCTCAAATTGCCAGCATAGTAGAAGAAGAATGTATTGGATGTAGAAAATGTATAGATGTATGTCCAGTTGATGCAATTGTTGGCTCTGCAAACCTAATGCATGGTGTTATTTCTAATCTTTGTACTGGTTGTGAGTTATGCATTGAGCCATGTCCTGTAGACTGCATAGAATTGCTTGAAATAAAAAATAAGCAGTCAAAATCAATAAGAGATAAGTCTGAAAAATTTTTTGATCTAAAAAACATTTTAAATACTAGTCTCTCTAAAAACCCTAGACTTAATGAGAATATCAAACTAAATATTGAGCTTGGTATGAAAATGAATTTAAAAATTAAAAAAAGGAATATCAATCAGAAGGATGCTTTAAAAAAACTTCAGGTTGATATATTGAAAACACAAAAAAATGAAAAACTTCTTGATTCTTCTGAGCTTGAGAATTTAATTAACCGATTAAATTAAAAACTATTCATGGCATCTAAAACACTCATATTGTTTGTCTTTGCATAAAGCATAGAGCGGAGAGCTCTCTTGCCTATAAGTTTAAGATCTTCTTCAATATTCATTTCACTTCTCTTTAGGATATCTTTCGTTAACCCAATGACTCCTCCAGAATTTATTAAAACATCTGGGATATAATGAACCCCTTGCTTATATAAATCATTATCAATGCTTTGAGTAAGGAGTTGATTGTTTGCGCCACCTGCTATGATCTTGCAACCAAGTGTTTTAATTGAGATTTGCGTGAATATTCCACCAACCGCACAAGGGGCAAGTAAATCACATTCTTGAGTTAAAGCATTCTCAACTATGTGAATATTAGGTGCATTTAGCTCTTCTAGTTTAGAGCAATCAATATCTTGAATATAGATTGTAGCTCCCCTATCTACTAAGAGCTTTGCTAATTGCGAGCCAACGCTGCCAGCTCCTTGAATAGAAATAACTGAATCTTTAATATGCTTTTGCAAATAAAATTCTAAAGCTGATTCAATTGAATAAAAAATTCCTTTTGCTGTATATGATCCAGGATCAACGTTGTCGAATACATAAGGGGTGTGCTTGGCAACAAATTTAATATCTTCCAGGGATATTCCGATGTCTTCAGCTGAATAGTATGCTCCCTCGAGGTGATTTAGAAATGATGCAAAGGCTCGAAGTAATTCAGTGGATTTAGGTTGATCACTAAAAATAATAGCCTTACCACCACCAAAAGGAATATGAGCAACTTTATTTTTTTCGGTCATGCCTCTCGACAAACGTAATACATCCATTAATCCTTCTTCATAAGATTGATACTTGTGAAATCTACATCCGCCTATTGCAGGACCTGCTGCTGAGCTATGAATAGCAATAATTGATTTTAAACCAGAGATATCATCCTCACAGTAAAATATTTTTTCATGATCAAATTCCATGTGCTGTGAAGCATCAATGTCATTGAAAACGGTATTTGTAATATCTAGAAATTTCATATATGTAATGATTTATCGTTTATTATACGTGCATCTTAAGGGGCATAAATGTTAAAAGATAGATTTAGAAAATTCCTGCCAGTAGTTGTTGATCTTGAAACTGGGGGCTTTGATTGTGACAAAAACCCTATTTTAGAAATAGCTATTCAATTAATAGATTTTGCTGATAATCAACTAATTCTTGGAGAATCATATAGACATCATATTGACCCATTTGAGGGTCTCGAATTAAATCAAGAATCATTAGATTTTCTCAAGCTCGACTTAAATCATCCATTAAGGGTTTCGGTTGACGAGAAGACAGCGCTAAATGACTTATTCAAAATAATTAATCTGCAAAGAGCTTCCTATGATTGCTCTAGAGCAATTCTGGTAGGACATAATGCCTTCTTTGACCATAGTTTTATTCTTGCAGCTTGCAAAAGAAATAATATTAAAAAATCACCATTTCATCCCTTCTCACTCATTGATACAGTGAGTCTTGGGGTCCTAGCAACTCAGCAAACTGTGCTGGCAAGAATCTGTAAGGAACTTGAGATTGAATACGATAATGATGAGGCACATAGCGCAGCATATGATGCAAGAGTAACCGCAGAGGTTTTTTGCAGTATTATTAATACATATGATGTTTTCAAGTCATCTTAACTTTCTTAATCACTAAGTTTTTAAATGTACTTATGTGTTTGCAATGACGTAACCAAAGATCAGATCATAAATGATATTAAAAAAGGATTATCAGAAAATGAGATCATAGAAAAACGAGGTGTGACAGATAATTGCAGCGCATGTGAATCAGCCTTTGATGAACTTGTTATAAATCATAAAACTCAAGAATCAATAAAAAATCTTCTATAAAATTAATGAATCGCCAGTTTCTTGGCACGCCCAAAGGGTTCCTTTTAAAGTTTTATAATTCTCTTTGATAGATAAGAGCCAAGTAATAACACCCTTTGTTTTGTTAGGGTCAATTCCTGTGGCAAGTAGATATTCAGAGTTAAGATTTTTTTGAATTTTTTTAGCCTGATTCGCTCCCATTGATACTTGAATTAAACCCAAAACTTTAACCTGATCCACAGTTAAGATACAGGCATTAAGATTTTTAAAAGTTAAGTTTGAATCAACAATATGAGGCTCATGGAATATAACAGATGCTGAATCTCTTAAAGTGTATGCAAATGTTGTTGTATTATATGGACTTCCAGCCTCATAAACTTCTAACTCTAGGGAGCCAAGTGAGTATTTATGCTTTGGTTTAACCACAACTATATTGGTAAAACCATTTTTAATGAGTAGCTTTGATGATTCTTTTGTAGTAAATATAGGGATATCAGAATTAAACTTCCGTAAACTTTCGATATCTAGATGATCTGAAAAATGAGCAGTGATGATCAAATGAGTAACATTAAGTATCTGATCATGCTGCTCTAAATACGATAGCTCTTCGGAATCTCTATATAGCAACCACTGCAGGACAGGGAAAACCTGTTTTCTTGTAAGCCAAGGATCAACTACGATCAAATCAGATTCATTGGAATAGACCCAAGACTGATAACTATCACCCCTAATGATTTGCATAATATCTATGATTTCATAAATGATTCTAATTACCATAGTGATAATGATTATCATTAAATAATAACCTTATATCAGTTATTTACAATTTTTATTTAATGTCTTATATTAAAGAATATTAACCGCTACCATGGAGTACATCATGGAAATGAAAGAGATGAATCAAGAGGATGTTTGCAATATATTAAATTCAATTATGGAGTATGAATTAGCGGGTGTTGTTCGTTATACCCACTCATCATTAATGGTAACTGGGCCTTATAGACTGCCAATAGTTACTTTTCTAAAAGAACAGGCTAGTGAGTCTCTTCTTCATGCGCAACAAGCAGGTGAACTCATTGTCGGGCTTGATGGGCACCCAAGTCAAAAAGTTGCTAGAATTGAAGAAACAAATAGGCATACGATCAAAGACATTCTAGAAGAAGCGTTAGAACATGAATTACATGCATTATCCTTGTATAAGAAACTACTTACTAGTGTTGCTGATGCATCAGTATATTTAGAAGAGTACGCTCGCAGCCTTATTGGTGAAGAGGAGCAACACTCTCTTGAGCTTAAGGCTATGTTAAAAGATTTCGGGTCTGCTTAAGATATAACTTTATCTATTGCTGCTTGAAGCTCACCAGCTTCATGCATCTCAGTAACAATGTCGCAACCGCCAATGAGCTCCCCTTTTACGAATACTTGAGGGAAAGTTGGCCAATCAGAAATACTAGGAAGAGTCTGCCTGACTTCTTGATTTTCTAAGATATCTACGTAAGAGAATTCAGCACCACAATCTATCAAGGCTTGGACTGTTTTGGCTGAAAACCCACATTTAGGCTCATAGGGTGAACCTTTCATATAAATAAGGATATCGTTATCTTTAATTTGAGCATTAATTTTTTCTTCAATGGACATTATTTCTCTCTGCTAATATTTATATATTTCATTATGGTGTCCTCGAACCCATATTTCAATGAATCAGTCATAATTGCATGCCCTATTGAAACCTCATCAATAGGACCGCACTCGGTTAATAGCTCGATATTTTCAAGTGATAGATCATGTCCAGCATTAATTCCAAGCCCTAATTCTTGCGCTCTGATAATCACATTTTGGATCCTATTACAGATGCTCTGTAATTCAGTTGGATCGTTAGAGAATGCGCGGGCAAAGGGTCCAGTATATATTTCAATCCTTTCAAAATTCATGTCTGATGCATATTCAACAGACTCGATATCTGCATTAATAAATAAAGAACTTCTGCAATTTAAGTCTTTGATTTTATCAATAAAAAGTCTTAACTCAGAATTCTTAAACCCTGGTACCCAGCCATTATCCGACGTTAATTGCGCTTCTTGATCTGGTACAAGGGTTATTTGCTCAGGCTTTGTTTGGATACAGAGCTCATAAAAACCAAGGAATTCATTCTTTGGCTGAGAGAATGGATTGCCTTCAAGATTAAACTCTAAAGATTTTTGTTTGCATATAGCTGCAATATTCAGGGCATCAGTACTAGTAGCATGGCGATGATCTGGCCTTGGATGAAGCGTTAGGCCATCAACACCAAGAGCAATAGCTTGGTTGGCATAAGCTTCTAAAGAAGGTGTATTTGAACCTCTGGAATTTCTCAGTAATGCTATTTTATTTAAATTGACACTTAATTTCATTACAGATAAGAGCTAGCCTCTATCCTTAAGATCATCTAAATTAATGTCTATTGAATTTACGTTCTCAGGCTGAGTAATAGAATTTTCATCCCAAAAAGCTCTACCGCTAACTATCTCACCCTCCTCATTAACTATAAAATGATCGACAATAGATATATTCATACCTGAATTATCTGAGGTATTGCGTACTTGCATAACAGCTTTTAGAATACCTTCGCTACCGCATACAACTGTTTGAACCTCGGCTGGCAAAATAGTCATGCCTTCAGCATGACCAAAATCCCAAAAAGCGGATATAGCCTCTAAACCAATACATGGCTCTGCACCAACTGGATCCTCAAAAACAGCATCATAAGCCCAAAGACTAGTAAATAATTCCTTATCATTATTTGTGTAAGCTAATACATAATTATCTAGAGCAGCCTGAACTTTTTGTTTCATTTAATTTCCTCTTTTTTCATTCCTTTGTCCTGAAGCAGGATTTTTGTAAATTCAATATCAGGGCTAATAGGAGATACTTGCTCCCATATGCGATCATATTCTGAATGTTTAATTAGCCAGTTTCCATCTAATTTCACATATATATCTTCATACAAAGCAGTTCCCTGTGTAACGGTATTGTGGTCAATGTTATAGAAAATATCTTGAAGGTACCATTTACCTTTAGCATCAGTTTCTGAGATTACGTTGATCTCTGGGTGATGTCCTGTATGCATTGCACAGGCTTGATCATGGAATGAATAGCGAAGGCTTTCGGTAATTATTTTTTTACCTTGTGATTCCCAGCGATAAGTTCCGCCTCTGTAGTCAACAGTTACATCATCGGTAAAGATGTTATCAAGCAAATCAAAATCAGCCATATCTATTGCCCTGAAATATCTATGCTTCAGGTTTTTAATCTCCTCTATATCTAATAATTCTTGTAATTTATCCATAATATATTTACCTTAAAAAGGCTTGTCCTCCATCGATCATAATTGTTGATCCCGTTATGTATGACATACCATCACTCAGAAGATGACAAACTGCCTCTCCAATATCATCCTTGCAATCACCAACCTTACCGAGCGGAATAGTTTTAACAAATTCTGCAGCTTCTTCTGGCCGCTCATTCATCCACCATTCCATGCCAGTTGATTTGGCAAGCGGCATGATGCAATTAACTAGAATATTATCTGGGCCCCACTCTACAGCAGCTGTTCTTGAAAGTGCTCTAATTGCCTCCTTAACAGATGCATATGCACCATAACCCTCAGAATCTGGTCTCAGCGCTGATGAGCTAGCTAAGTTAATTATCTTACCTCCGCCCTTAAGAAAAGGATGACACATCTTCATGAAATGAAATGTTGCCAATGGGCCAGACATCCACCCTGCTTCAAAAGCATCATCTGATACTTGCAGTAGATTACCCAAAGGCACTTCTTGCGCATTATTTATAAGAAAATTAATGGAAGTAAATTCTGATATTGTCTGATCAATTGCAGATTTAATAGAATCTTTGTATTTAACATCACACTCTATTGCTATTGCTGATCCGCCATTACTTATTATTTCATCAGCTACAGCTTTAACTTTCGAAAGGGTTCTACCAATCAAAGCAATATTAGAACCTCGATTAGATAGAGCCAATGCAATACCTCTTCCAACCCCTTGTCCTGAACCAGTAATAAGTGCAGTTTTATTTTTAAAATCCATTAAAAATTTGTGCCTGTAATATCTTTAGCAGCTAAGTAACCAAAAGTCATGGCTGGACCAAGAGTTGAGCCAGGACCAGGATAAGTAGGAAGAAGAGCAGTAGTTACGTTGCCACAAGCATAGAGTCCAGCAATAAATTGACCATCTGGTTTGAGAACTCTTGCATTAGTATCAATCACTAAACCTCCTGCTGTCCCCATCTCTCCAGGGTATAAAACCATGCAATAAAATGGCCCTTCCTCTAATGGAGCTAAACAAGGATTTGGAGTAATAGAAGGATCTCCGTAATATCGATCATAAGCACTGTCACCTCTTCTCAGATCTACATCTATACCAGTTAAAGAATATTCATTAACCTTAGCTTGAGTAGCTACTAGCCCTTCTGGATTTATACCTGCAATCTCAGCAAGCTCTTCGAGTGTCTCACCCTTAGATAAAAAAGATGGAGTCCACCATTCTTTGGGAACGGCAGAATCTGGTTGCATGCTTCCTTGCAAAAGAGGCCCACAAGGTCGATTTTTTCTGAAATTACTATCAAAAACCATATAACAAGGAGCGCATGGGTTGCCTTCATCAAATTTTTTAAACATATCATTTACAAAACTTACATAATTCTGAGATTCGTTGGAAAACCTTTCACCATTTTTATTAACCGTGTAATTGCCAGGCATTGATTTATCAACCATGGAAAGCCATCCTTTTTCCTGACCTGGCACTTTCATTGTTGTTGACCACCACCCAGCATCCATTTGATGAGTATCAGCACCCAATTTCAATGCAGCCTTTAATGCATCACCAGTATTATGAATATTTGCTGCGCTCCATTCTGCATTGCTAGGTTTTGGAAGATATTTATCTCGCAGGTCTTGATCTCTTTCAAAGCCACCTGAAGCTAGAATGACTGCTTTGTTGGCCTTAATATTAAGAGATAAGCCATCTTTTGTTGCTTTTATACCAATAACTTTTCCTTTTTCATCTAGTAAGTCTGTCATGGCTGTGAGTGTCCATAAATCAACCTCTCGATCCTTTAATGATAAAATAAGCCTTGCTATGCCTGCATTTCCCATTGTGAGCCTTCTATCCTTCCAACCCCACTTAATTCGCATGGGTATATCTAAAATATACTTAGTAAATAATTTCGCAAACTGTGTCTTCCAACCAGGTAGAGCACCCAACAAAAGTTGACCTTCCACTTGAGTAAAGTTCATATTTATTGGACCCATTGTGAATGCTGTCTGGGGATGTTGTTCTCTTAACTTAATTAGATCTTGTCCCAATTCAGTTCCGAAGACTGGTTCAGGCTCCATCGATCTATTACCCTCTTTTCCACCGGCATTGTCTGGAAAATAATCCGGATAGTGAGGCAAGTTTCTATATTTAACTTGAGAGTTTTCATGAAGATAATCAATCATTCTAGGTCCTTCTGAGATATATGTTTCGATAAGCTCCTCTTTAATCATGCCTTCTGGCGAAACGCTATTAATGTAATTTCGGGCTTCCTGATCTGAATCGTCAACATTTTCAGCTTTTGCGTAACGATTATTTGGAATCCAAACACCTCCTCCAGAAGTTGCAGAAGTTCCTCCAAATTGACTGCTTTTTTCAATTACTAAAGTTTTAGCCCCTCCATCATGAGAGCATAGCGCAGCTGTTAAGGCGCCATTTCCAGAACCAACAACAACAACGTCAAATTCGTAATCCCATTCCATAATTTTCACCAAGACTTTATAAATTAAATTGTAACCAATTCACTATAACTCATGAAATTTATTTTAAAAAATGATGAATATTTCTATTGCTCATTGACATCAATGATCCAATTGATACACATAGAGTTGGTATTTATTTGTATAATAAAAACTACTAAATTATTACTTGGATTATGAAAACAGATATTTGTAAAAAGCTAGGTATTGAATATCCTATTTTTGCTTTTACGCACTGTAGAGATGTTGTTGTTGCAGTTAGTAAGGCTGGAGGAATTGGGGTTTTAGGGGCTGTTGGTTATTCGCCAGAACAACTAAAAGAAGAGCTGGATTGGATTGATGCCCACATAGGTAATTTTTCTTATGGAGTTGATACGGTAATTCCTCAAAAATATGAAGGTATGGAAGAAAAAGATCCTGCGCAACTCCTGGAACAATTACAGAAGATGATTCCTGATGAGCATAGAAAATTTGTAGATCATCTATTAACAGAAAGTGGTGTTCCAGAAGCCCCCGAGACAAATGGACCCAAGGGTGGTTTGCTGGGCTGGACTGAAGCTACTGCTGAACCTCAGATTGAAGAAGCCTTAAAACACCCAAATGTAAAATTAATAGCAAATGCATTGGGTACTCCCCCAGCAGATATGATAAAAAAAATTCAGGATAAAGGCGTTTTAATAGGCGCTCTATGTGGGAAAATCAAGCAAGCTCTTGCGCATAAAGATGCTGGCTTAGACTTTATTATTGCCCAAGGTGGAGA
>TARA_B110000008_G_scaffold279077_1_pt1 | contig 21808 bp, 15 predicted proteins | sample TARA_B110000008 | Tara Oceans TARA_B110000008 (sample SAMEA4396496) | marine metagenome | biome: Westerlies Biome; feature: [DCM] deep chlorophyll maximum layer (ENVO:01000326); material: water (ENVO:00002006), including particulate matter (ENVO:01000060) such as... | depth 40 m
GGTTTAGGTGGGGATGATACATATATCCTTTCAAACTCTATTGCAGCCAATGCAGCAATTACAATTGTTGATACAAGTGGTGCAAACAAAATTCAATTAGTGAATGGCTTGTCTGTAGCTTCAACTAAGTTCGCAGCAGATGCTGTTCAACTTACATTAAGCAATGGTGCAGTTGTTACGATTAATGGTGCAAGTAACTTTGACTTCGATCTTGGTGGTAATGCTACTTCTGGAACTTCGGGTTCAGTTAGTGACTTTGCTGGATTTGCAGCCGGTGCCGGTGTTGCTTCTCTTCCTGTATCAGGTTCAGTAGCCGGTGCTTCTAATGTTTCTGTTCAAGGAACAGCTTGGTCAGGTGGTACTGGTGGTTCATATACAGTTACAAAATCTGCCTCTAATGTTTCTGAAGGCTCATCTGTTACATTTACAATTACAGCAAGTTCAGCAGTATCTGCTGACACATCTTTCTCCTGGACTGTAATTGGTGATACTAATGGTTCTACTGTTGATAAAGCTGGTACAGCTGATATCGACGTACTTTCTGGCACAGCTACTATAGCTTCTGGTGCCTCATCAACAACATTTAATGTTACCGCATCTTCTGATTCAATCGTTGAAGGTATTGAAGGTATCAAGGTAAGTATATTTGATGCTTCCTCAAATGCCCTTTCAAGTTCAACAATTCTTGTGAATAATACAGGTAGTGCTGCAACATCTCAGTCATTCACCCTTTCAACAGGTGTTGATGAAGATACAGGTGGTTCAGGCAATGACTCATTTGACGCTTCAGCATTAGCAAGTCTAAATGATTTTGATGTTCTTGATGGTGGCGATGGTGTTGATACACTGACTGTTCAAAATGCAGGTGCTTCTGTAGGTATTGATACAACATTAATTCCTCAATTATCAAACATTGAAGTAATTAATGTAACAAATTCAAATGCAATCGATACTATTAATGATAATAATGAATTAATTATAGAATTAGCTGGTATCGATGGGATCACAACTGTTGGAAGTATTGCTTCATCAGATGGTGTAACTTTCAATAACATGGAAAGTGTTCCTGATCTTACAATCAAATCTCCAGCCAACGGTACTGTTGAAGTTAATATGAATCTAGCTGCACTTTCAGGTGCTTCTGATAAATCAACAATTACAGTAAGTGGTACAGGTGCAGGTCTGGATATTGCATATACTGATGACGGTGTTGCTGCTACTGCAGCTTCAAGTGTTCTTGAGACAGTTGCTATCGTCAGTCAATCAGTTGCAAATACAATTAATGATCTTCAACTTGATGCCGTTTCTACTTCCACTATTGAAATTTCTGGTGATAAAAGGCTTACCTTATCAACTGCAACAGATGCTACAGTAGTTTCAGTTGACGCTTCCGCTTCAACTGGTGGTGTTACATTAGCTGGTTTTGGTTTTGCAAGCCCTACTGTTTTAGGTAGTGCAGGTGCTGATATAATAACAGCAACTGGTGGTGGTGCTACTGAAAGTTTCTCAATGGGAGCAGGAAACGATAGTATTGATTTTGTTAACACATTCACAGGAACTGATGTTTATGATGGTGGTGATGGTATAGATACCATGATCGTTGGGACTGATGGTTTCTCAAATGCTGGTACCGCGGCAACAGTATCTGCTGGTATAAGTAATGTTGAAGTATTATCACTTACTGCAGCTGGTACAATTACTTTAGAAAGTGATACATCTATTAATACAATTTCAATCGGTACTAATACTACTGATCAAACTGTTAATTTGAATGATGGTACTACACAAGCTTATACTATAAGTATAGCAGGTGATACAGATAGTGATGATGTTATTAATAATAATTCGAATGTTCAATTAACACTTAATGCTGGATCAGCTGATATTGACACAGATACAACTATTACTGGTTCTGCAGGTACATCCGATGTATTAAATATTACATCAACTGCAACTGGTGCAGCTGAATTCGATGCAGCTAATGATGTTTTTGAAACTATCAATGTTGTTTCTGTAGGTACAGCTATTGCAACTACACTTACCCTTGGTGCATATGATACATCTGGTACAGGTGTTGTTGGTGCTACAACTGTTACTATTGATGCTAGTTCACTATCTGCAACAAATACTCTTGTTATGGGTTCTGCGACTGTAGTTTCAAGTATGAATATTACATCTGGTGCAGGTGCTGATAATATTACTCTTGGTACAGGTGCTGATACAGTATCTTCAGGTGCTGGTAATGATAGTATTGTTGGTACACAAGGTGGTTCAAATGTCATTGATACCGGTGCCGGTGTTGATACAGTAACTTTATCTACATCAACTTCTGAAAATATATCGATGGGTGCAGGTAATGACGTTATAACTGCAACTACACAGCTTGACGCTTTAGATACAATTGACGGTGGTGACGGTGTAGATACAATGTCAGTTACTGGTGACCTAACAGGTGGAAGTGTTATTGGCGGTGTAAGTAATGTTGAAGTACTATCTATGATTGGTGCTATTACTGTTACAGCTACAGGTGATATGGGTGGCGTTAGTACGTATAATTTAACTGAGAATACTGCTGCACATACACTTGTTCTTGGTACAGCTACATTACCTTATTCAAAAGATACGACAGTGTTAGTTACTGGACAAGGTGCTACTAACGGTGATTCAGTCGATGCTAGAGCTAGTTCTGGAACACTTACAATTAAAGGTGTTCAAACTGACTTTGATGATCAATTTACTGTTTTTGGTTCAGCTGGTGAAGATACAATAGAAATTACTGCTGCTGGCGCAACAACTGCCGATCTTGATGATGTAACTGCAATTGAAAACATTGTTATTAAAGACGCATCAGCAGCTGGTACAGATGCTAAACTAACTGTTAATAATTCAGCTACAGTAGCGACTTATGGCGGACCTACTTCAATTAATATTGATGCTACAGAACTCGATGGTGGCACTGGTGCTTTTGATGAAATATTTACGCTTATTGGTACTGGTTCAATGCCTTTAAATGTTACTTCCGGTGGTGGTGCTGATATTCTAGATGGTGGTTCAGCAAATGATATCATCAACGGTGGTGCTGGTGCTGATATTATTGATGGTAATGCAGGATTAGATAATCTTTCTGGTGGTGCTGGTAATGATACTATTGTACAGAATTCTAAAACAGATTTTATTACTGCTTTTGGTGCTGATATTATAGATGGTGGCGCTGGTAATGATACACTTGAGTTAGGTGCTTCAATGAATCTGGTTGCTTCTCAACTAGGTACAATTTCTAATATTGAAAACATAACAATTCCAGATGGTAGTGATCTAACTATTAGTGATGCGTTGTTATCTGCTAATCCAGGAATTAAATTTAATTTTGCTGGTGCTGGTACACTTTCAACAGGTGAAGATACAGCCGGTGCATCATTAATGACAACTGGTATTAATATAGCTGCAACAGCTCCAGGTAATCTTAAACTTGTAGGTTCACAATCTGATGATACCTTCACATTTACAGATACTGAAAACTTAACAGCTGATGATACAATTGATGGTAATGCTGGTTCTGATACAATTATCTTAAGTACACAAGATGATACGGATACAACCGGTGAAGAAGTTACTGGTACATTTGGATCTAATGTTACTAATGTAGAGACTATCAAGATATCGGACCAAGGTGCAGATCAATCTGCTGGTAATGGTATTGTTAATATTAGCAGTGGCTTTACTGGTCTTTCTATTACTGTTGATGGTACTGAGCTTGATGCAAATCCATTAGGCGGTTCTGGAGAATCATTAACTGTTGCTAATTCTGATAATACTAAACTGACTGTTCTTGGTGGTGGTTATAATGATACCATTACTAGTAGTACAGGTGCTGATAATATCTCTGGTAACGCGGGTGCTGACTCAATTAAAGCTGGTGGTGGTGATGATACTATCGATGGTGGAGCTGGTGCAGACTTACTTTGGGGTGAAGCTGGCCTTGACTCTATCGAAGGTGGTGCTGGTAACGATACAATCAACGTTGCGGATGATGCACACTTTAAAACTTCCGGTGGTGTTGAAACTGTTAGTGGTGGTGCTGGTACTGATACACTAAACTTTGCTGAAACAGGTGAGAATCTTACCTTAACAGCCCCTGAGCTTTCAAAACTGTTTAGTGTTGAAAAAATTGCTCTAACTGGTCAAGCTGTTACATCGTTAACATTTGGTAACGAAACATTTACTAATAATGGTGTTTCACAATTACAAATAACAACTAATACTGGTAACAACACAACTGCAATTGATGCTTCTGCTGTTACTAATGGTTCTTTCTTAGTGGTTGATGATAATACTAATGCCAATAATGACTCTATTACTGGTGGTTCTGGTGATGATATCTTTAGAGTAGGTGATACATTCCTTGCTACTGGTGATGTATTTAATGGTAATGGTGGTAACGACACAATTCAATTAGACAATGATGATGGAGTTACTGCTACAATAAACTTTACTAATGTCACAAACCTAGAAAGTGTTAACATTTATACTATAGATGGTGTATCTGCTGGTGCTGTTGCAATTACTATAGTTAATGATTCAGCTTTAGCTGCAACTACTTTTAGAGCTCTTACAATGGACTTTACAGGAAGTGGTGGTGATGGAACTAATGGCGTTACAGTTAATGCTGCTGACACTGATGATGTTCAGTTTAACTTTACTATGATTGGTGGAGCTGCTGCTGATGATCTAAATGGTTCTCTTGGTAACGATACTATAACTGGTGGCGGAACTACTGTAGGTGATGTTCTAAATGGTAACAGTGGTAACGACTCAATTACTGGTAATTCTGGTGCTGATGCTATTACTGGTGCTGCTGGTAATGATATTCTTGCTGGTGGTGCGGGTAATGATACAGTTACAGGTGGAACTGGTAATGATATTATGGACGGTGGTGACGGTGCTGATAACCTAGATGGTGGTGCTGGTGTAGATACTATTACAACTGGTGCAGGCAAAGATACTCTTCTTTATGATGCTGTTACAGAATCTGGTGGTAATACAAAAGATACTATTACTGACTTTACTCAATCAACATTGAATGCAACAACTGGTGCTGTTATAACAACAGGTGATAGTATTAAAATTACTGTTCCACAAGCCACATTTGCTGCTGGTGCTGGCGATAGTTTCATTGTTTCAGATAAAGGCGATGTAAATAATGCTGGTGAAGCTGCTAGTGCAATGAATGACTCAAAAGGTAGTTTTGTGTTTTCAAAAGATAACGATGTTCTTTATCTTGATTTTGATGGAGACTCAACACTTAATGCCGACGACTATGCATTTGTTTTAACTGGCCTAGATAGTTTCCATGGTGCTGATCTTGATTTTGATGTTACTGCTCAAAATCAAGTCTTAACTGTTACAACACTTGACGGTGATGATAGTATTACTGGCGGTACTGCTGCTGATATTATTACTACCAATGGTGGTAATGATACTGTTGTAGGTGGTTCTGGTGTTGATACTATTTCAACTGGATCAGGTAATGATAGTATTAATGGTGGTGCTGGTGCTGATATTATAACAGCCGGAGCTGGTGCTGATATTATCGTTGGTGCTTCTTCAGGTCTTGATATTATAACTGGTGGTACTGGTGATGATGTCTTTAACGCTGGGACTGCTGATGCTCCTGCGGCTGCTAACATGCTCGTTATTAAAGATTTTGAAGATGCTGGTACAACTGTAGGTGATGTGCTTACCATTGACTCAAGTTCAACAACACTTGTAAGTGAAACTGCTGGTGCAGCTGCTACTATGGTAACTATTAACGTTACTCAAGCTTCAGGCAATCCATCAATTCTTACTGGTGATGCCGATGCGTCTAACACAGCTGATGTTATTGAAATTCTTGAAACTGAGCTAGCAACTACAAATCTTGCTCTTGACTTTGACAATTCACAAGGCAGTGGCGAATTAATGAAGTTACTTGGTTCTGCTAATATTGCTGCTACTGGTATAACGGTTGAAACTGCTGAGGATGCTTTCTATCTACTTGCGTATGATGGAGGCGAAGCGTTTTTATACTTTGTTGATTCAGGTGCTATCATTGATAATATAGTAGCGTTAGCTAATGAAATTGTACCAATAGCTCATTTTGACTCAGCTATAACTCTTGGTGCCTTTGATGGTTCCGACTTCATAATGGGTTAATATAGTTACTGATAATAAATTAAGGGGAGCCTGGCTCCCCTTTTTTTTATCCTTTTCTTATTTTATTAATAAATCTTTATCTTATAATAACTATTATGGTTAATACTTTTTTGCATATTGGTTGTGGTAACACCAAAAAAGGGGAATCAACTCCTGTTTTCAATTCAGATGATTGGGACGAAGTTCGTCTTGATATTAATAAAGATGTAAAACCAGATATTGTTGCATCAATTACCGATATGTCTGAAATTAATGATAATTCCTTTGAAGCTGTTTTTAGTTCTCATAATATTGAACATGTTTATCCTCACGAGGTTTCTCACGTTCTATCAAGTATATATAGGATCTTAAAGAATAACGGCTTTGTTATTATTGATTGTCCAGATATTCAACAAGTTTCAGCTGAAGTAGCAAAAGGTAATTTAGTCTCTCCTTTATATTATACAAGCTCTAATACTCCGATTACAGCTATAGATATTATGTATGGTCATGTTCAATCTATTGCACAAGGGAATACGTATATGTCACATAAATGTGCTTTCACAGATAAAGTTCTTTTAGGTGAGTTAAAAAAGGCAGGCTTTAATATGATTTCTATTATTAAGGCAACATCTGCTTATGCCCTTCATGCAATTGCTTTTAAAAATACTAATATTTCTCAAAAGCAATCTGACACACTTTTAAAACAACATCTTCCATATAAGAAAATTATTGAGAATTCAAAATCGTCATGAATCAAAAAGTGTTATATCCGTTAGAAACAAAACAGTATAAACACTGGGCAATTTTTTATGATAATGACGGCTATACTATTACGGGTGAAAAAATTATGGGCCGCCAGGCTGCTGGTTGGTCATATTTAAAAGCTCTCGTTAAGAATAAACCGCCAAGATTAGGCGTTTATATTAAAAATGCCCAACAGAAGGATTTATTTAAAAATGATGTCATTCCTATTTTGGAGAAAGATCAGAATCTTACTATTGACTATATTCCCTATAATAATCCTTTTAAATCCCAACCCTTTGGCGGTATTTTCTTTCCAGGCCCAGCAATAGGGTCTTATGCAGACGAAAGATCTATTTATGGTTCTAATTCATATAGTTTAATTGGTATAACACATACAACTGCTTCTCATAGAGTAATGTCGGCTATAAAATATCTCCCTACATCTAGGGTTATGCCTTGGGATTCTGTTATTTGTACATCAAAGGCTGTTTTGGATACTGTTAAAACTATTCTCGATGCAGAAATAGATTTTCTTAAAGATAGATTTAATATTAGTAAATTTATTTTACCTGAATTTCCTGTAATACCTCTTGGTATTGATAATTCTGAATTTAGTTATTCAGAGGAATTTAAAATTAATTCAAGAAAATTATTTAATTTTAATAATGATGATATTGTAATTTCATTTGTTGGAAGGATTAGTTTTCATGCAAAAGCACATCACTATCCTATGTATGTTGCTTTAGAAAAGGTAGCAAATTTAACTGGAAAAAAGATTCATTTAATTCAAACTGGTTGGTTTGGAAATGAATTTATTGAGAAGGTTTTTAAAGATGAGGTAAATGAATTATGTCCAAATATTAATTGTATTTTTTTGGATGGTATTGATCAAAAAAATAAACATAAAACTTTAGCATCTAGTGATATATTTATTTCCTTAAGTGACAATATTCAGGAAACTTTTGGTATAACTCCTTTGGAAGGCATGGCATCAGGTCTTCCCGTCATTGTTTCTGATTGGAATGGCTATAAAGAAACAGTTAGAGATGAAATTGATGGATATAAAGTTAAAACAATATCTGTTTCACCAGGATCAGGTATGGATTTAGCATATAATCATATGATTAACAGTATTAATTATGATTTATATATCGGCCTTTCTGCACAAAGGGTTGCTGTAGATATTAATGATTTAATTTTAAAATTAAAAATTTTAGTCACTGATAAAAATAAAAGATTGGAAATGGGTAACAATGCTAGAAAAAGGGCAATATCCTCTTATGATTGGAAGGTTGTCTTAAATCAATATATTGATCTCGGGAATGAATTGGATAAATTAAGAATTAATTCTAAAATTAAAAAAAATATTTCCTTACCCAGCGATCGACTAGATCCTTTTTTACTATTTTCAAGTTATCCTTCATCAAATTTAAACAATGATTTAAGTTTTTATAAAATTAATAATATTAATAAAAAGTCATTAGCTGACTGTCTTAATCTAAAAAGTGTTAATTTTGGTGAAGATACTATACCTAAGATAGATAATTTAAATAAAATCTATAACCTATTTGATAATGTTGATAGTTTAAAACTATCTAACATTATTAAATCTACCAAATTGAGCGAAGATGTTGTAAATAAAAGTATTATATTTTTATTAAAATATGGGTTTTTATCAACTTTTAAGGGGTAAATATGGTTAAAAAAACAATCCTATTTGTTCATAATAATTTTCCAGCTCAATTTAAGTTTTTGGCACCTGCTTTATCTAATGAGGGTTATAATGTTCATGTTATCTCATTACGTGAATTTCAATATAAAAATATTACTTCTCACAAATATGAAATTACCACTGGGACAACAAAAAATATTCATAAATATGCAATTGAATTTGAAGCAAAAATGATAAGAGCCCAATCTGTAGGGTTAAAATGCCTTCAATTAAAGGAAAAGGGATTGAAACCAGATTTGATCATTGCACATCCTGGTTGGGGCGAAAGTTATTTTTTAAAAGAAATATGGCGTGAAGCTAAAATTTTATCTTACTTCGAGTTTTATTATAATACTTCTAATTCAGATGTCGATTTTGACTTGAATGAAGAGTATCATCCTAACGATGGATATGATTTATTTTTTAAAATACAAGCTCGAAACGCACCATTTTTGAAATCATATATTGATAGTGATGCTCTTATTTCACCTACAAATTTTCAAAAAAATACATCACCTGATTTTTTAAAGAAAAAAATTAACGTAATTCATGACGGTATTGATACTAAAATTTTAAAACCAAGAGATGATTATTTTGTTGAATTTGAAGATGGTAACAAAAAAAATATTAGGCTGACCAGAGAAGATAAAATCATAACATTTGTTAATAGAAATTTTGAACCTTACAGGGGTTACCATAAATTTATGGAATCATTACCGGATATAGCTAATGAAAATCCAGATACTTATTTTATTTTGGTAGGTGGAGATAAGGTAAGTTATGGGAATATTCCAGATGGTAATAAATCATACAAGAATATTTTTTATGACAAAGTAAAAGATAAAATAAATAATAGAGATAGGATAATCTTTACAGGCCATGTTGATTATAAAGTTTTAATTGCTTTATTTGGAATTACATCTGCGCATGTTTATCTAACTTATCCCTTCGTGCTATCTTGGTCTATGTTAGAAGCAATGTCTGTTGGTGCCCTTGTTATAGGCTCTAGAACACCTCCTGTAGAGGAGGTTATCAAGCATAATAAAAATGGCATTCTAGTTGACTTTCATGATACAAAAGGCCTCTCAGAGCTCGTTAATACAATCTTGAATAATAAAGATGGTTATCAAAAGTTAAAAACAGAGGCCAGAAAAACAATACTTGATAAGTATGATCTTGAAAAAATATGTTTACCTAAACAAATTAAACTTGTTAAAGGTTTACTATGATAGATGTTCAGAATATTTTTAGTGATGTTAAATATATTCCTTTGAATATTTACAATGATAAAAGAGGTTTCTTTTCCGAGATTTATAATCAAAATGTTTTCAAAAAACATGGGATAAGTAATAGTTTTATTCAGGATAATATTTCCTATTCTCTTAAAAAAAACACCTTAAGGGGTTTGCATTTTCAGCTAAAGCCTTTTTCTCAGGCAAAAATGATCAAAGTACTAAAAGGATCAATCTATGATGTATTTATTGACTTAAGGAAAGACTCTGATGAATTTGAAAAGCATGGATTTTTTGAACTTAATCAAGAACAAGGATGGCTTTTAATTCCAAATGGTTTTGCCCATGGCTTTTTGACAACTTCTGATCAAACAACTGTCATTTATAAAGTTGATAATTATTACAACAAGGAAAAAGAATCAGGAATAATTTGGAATGATTCATCATTTAAGATTAAATGGCCTTGTAATAAAAATAATTTAATTATTTCAGAAAAAGACAATTCTTTGCTTACCTGGAATTCTATTAAAGAGAGTTTTATTGAGGAGATATAGATGGAAAATAAAACTTTTTTGATTACTGGGGGGTATGGTTTTATTGGTTCAGCATTAATAAGACAACTTTTAAAATTAGAGAATGTTAAAATTATTAATATAGATAATTTAACATATGCATCTAACCTTAGAGCATTGGGTAAGCCTAGTAAGGATCAATATAAACATTATAAAACTGATATTTGTGACTTTTTGTCATTAAAAAATATTTTAAATGAAATAAACCCTAATTTTGTAATTCATCTTGCTGCCGAAACACATGTTGATAGGTCAATTGATGGGCCTGATAAATTTATTTCCACAAATATTCAAGGTACGTATAATTTATTAAAATGCAGTTATAATTTTTGGTCAAATTTAGCTGGCGATAAGAAAAAAAAATTTAAATTTATTCATATTTCAACAGATGAGGTATATGGATCTCTAAAAAAAGGTCAAAAACAATTTACTGAAAACAACCCCTATGAACCCAATAGTCCATACTCTGCATCTAAAGCATCCTCTGATCATTTAGTCAAATCCTGGAACAAAACATATAATTTCCCTTCAATTATAACAAATACTTGTAATAATTATGGTCCTTGGCAGTTTCCTGAAAAGCTCATTCCTTTAACTATTAAAAAATGTTTATCCCAAGAGAGTATACCTCTATTTGGAAGTGGGCTACAGATACGAGATTGGATTCATGTTGAAGACCATGTTTCAGGAATTTTAAAAGTGCTAGAAAAGGGCGTATTAGGTGAGAAATATAATATTGGTAGTGATAATGAGATTCAAAATATAGATGTAGTTTCTAGTATATGTAATATTTTAAATAAGAAGCTACCCTCTAATTTGGATTATAACTCTCTAATAGTTAAAGTTACTGATAGACCTGGCCATGATTTTCGTTATGGAATCAATAACTCAAAAATTTTGCAATTAGGTTGGACACCAAAATATACTTGGAGCAGTGGCCTAGAATCAACAATTGATTGGTATTTGAGCAATAAAGTTTTTTTTGATGATAGTATGAAAAATAATTATTCAGGTGAGCGTCTTGGTAAAATATGAACCTAAAAAGAAGATTTTATTGCTTGGAGGAAGTGGGCAAATAGGATCTGAGATTAATGATATTAATAATAATGATGAATATGAAATCTTAAGGCCGAATAAAAATAAACTTGATTTAACTAACTTTAATAAAGTTACTGAGTTTCTTGATAATAATAATTTTGATTATATTTTTAATCTTGCTGCATACACTAACGTCGATAAAGCAGAATGTGAAAGAGAAAAAGCTAATTTGTTAAATCATATTATACCTGAAATGTTATCTGTTGAGGCAAATAGAAGAAGCATTGGTTTAATACATGTCTCTACTGACTATGTTTTTGGTAAAGATTCTTCTGGTCCTTTTTGTTTTACAAGTACAAAAGAGCCATCGAACTATTATGGTTTAACAAAAAGCTTAGGTGAGGATAAGATTTTAAAGTATTGTAAAAATTCAACAATTATAAGAATATCATCAGTTTTTAGTGAATACGGAGAAAATTTTGTAAAAAAAATAGTAAACCTTATAGTTCACAATGATGAGATTAATGTAGTAAGCGACCAATTAATTAGTCTAACATCCGCAAAAAACTTTGCTGAAAATTTTTATAATTTTATTAAAATTAACTCCAAAAATAAGTTATCTCAATTACCCGAATTGAAAGTCATTCATTTTTCAAATAATATTTTTACAACATGGTATGAGGTTAGTTTGATAGTAATGAATGAGTTAACAATTATTGACTCAAAAATAAATTGTAATATTAATCCAATTTCATATAAAGAGTGGAACTCAAAAGCAAAAAGACCTGCAGACTCAAGATTAGCTTCTGATGAGAGTATTTTAATTAAAAGTGATATAATTATTAATGATTGGCAACAATTAGTAAGACAAACGGTAAGAACTATATATAGAAACTATAATAGGGTTTAAATGATAAAAAAAATCAATAACAAAGGTATTATCCTAGCTGGAGGCTCCGGAACAAGGCTCTATCCTTTAACAAAAATTACTTCAAAGCAACTATTACCGATTTATGATAAACCAATGATTTACTATCCTTTGAGGCTTTTAATAGATGCCGGAATAGATGATATTTTAATAATTACAACACCACATGATAAGGCTAATTTCTTTTCATTACTTGGTAATGGGGAAGATTGGGGTGTTGAAATATCATATAAAAAACAAAAAGAACCAGACGGAATAGCGCAAGCTTTTATAATTGCTGAGGAATGGCTTGAAAATTCTAATGTTACATTAATATTAGGTGATAATCTTTTCTTTGGAAAAGATATTAGTAATAAATTGAAAAATGCCATTAATAATAATCAAGGCGCCACTATTTTTGGCTATCAGGTAAATGATCCAAATCGATTTGGGGTGATTGAATTTGATTCAAATAAAAATATAATTTCAATTAAAGAGAAACCAAAAGAAACTGACTCTAATTGGGCTGTAACTGGTTTATATGTTTATAATAAAGATGTTTATAAATATTCTAAGACTTTAAAAAAATCTAAAAGAGGTGAATTAGAGATTACTGATTTAAACCTGATTTATTTGAAAAATAAAAAACTACAAGTTGAGTTTTTGGATAAAAAAAATTATTCATGGCTCGATACAGGAACATTTGAAGCTATGTTAGAGGCTTCAAACTATGTAAAAAATAACTCTTAATTATTCTTGAAGTGCACGTTTAGATAATTTCGTTATTGGATTTAATATATAACTTAATATAGTTCTTTCTTCTCCAATAATTGAAACATCCGCTATCATACCCGGTTGAAGAATAATATCATTAGTATCTTTAATTTTTGACGTATCTACCTCAATCATTGCTTGATAAAAACTTCCCCCATCTTCTGTAGATGTTGTATTAGCAGCAATTTTAATTACTTTACCTTCAATTTGGCCATAAATAGCAATATCATATGCTGTAAAACCTAATTTAGCTTTTTGTCCTTGTCTAACATAGGCAATATCTCTTGGCATTATACCTGCTTCAATTTTAAGAATATCATCCTGTGGAACTATTTCTGCAAGAGTTGAACCAGATTGAACAACTTGACCTATATTACCTACATTTACTTTGCTAATAGTTCCATCAATTTCAGATTTTATCATTGAAAATTCGAAATTTAATTCAGATAAATCTAAGCGTTTTTGAGCATCAATTAATGCTAGTTTTTCATCTAAAAGTCTAAATTCAGAGTCTGATCCAGAGTTAACAAGTTTACTTAATATTTCAACTTTTCTTGCTCTGGTTAAGGCCTCTTCTTTTGAAAGTTTAAAAATTTTTTCATTATTATTATGATTTATGAGAAATAATAAATCTCCCTTTTTTACTTTATCATCTAATTTCACATTAATTTTTTCTACTGGACCATTAATTGCAGTTTGGACAAGTTGAACTTTTGAGTCAGGAATAACTTTACCTTGTGCTCTAACAACTTGATTGACTTCGGAAATTGATGCCCAAACTATAAAAAAAATCGTAAAGGAGCCTATTAACCAAAATAAAATGAATGATTTTTTATTAGTCGCCCAATATTCTGGTATAATATACGGTATAATATTTCTTATATTATCTATATTTAAATTTGGAAGCTTTAATTTATTAAAAAATTTTTTAAACACAAAACTTACTCCTCACTTTCTCTTGGTTTTATGATTGAGTCTCTTGGGCCAAATTGTATTAATTTGCCATCAGACATTATTGCAATTTTATCTACCCTCATGAGTTGATTTGTTCTGTGGGTACATATAATAGTAGTGGGATTGTAACTTAAGCTTAAAAGATTATTTATTACTCTATCTTCAGTTCCCCCATCCATAGAACTAGTTGGTTCATCCAATACAAGTAATGATGGTTTTCTTACAATTGCTCTAGCTATGGCTATTGATTGCCTTTGACCACCTGATAAATTTGATCCATTTTCAACAAGAGTATAATTATATCCCCCTGGTAATCTTGGAATAAAGTCATGTGCGCATGATAATTTTGCTGCTTCAATAACTTCATCTTCACTTGGATTATCTAGTCCGGCAGCAATATTTTCAAATATAGAACCAGAAAAAAGTTGAACTTTTTGAGGGCAGTAACCTATATGATTCCTTAATATTTTTGCTGGTATATTTTGAATATCATAATTACTTATATTTACACTTCCTTTTGTAGGTAAATAAAAACCAATTAAACTCCTTATTAAGGACGTTTTTCCACTTCCTATATTTCCCACCAGTCCAATTTTTTCTCCATCATCAATCTTAAGACTTACATTGTCTACGATTTTTGCACCTTCTATTTCATAATCAAGATTCTTGATAAGAATATCTCCATTTGTTATTGATGACGCTTTATAGTTTTTTGTTTTTTCATCTCTTGAGTCGATAATCATAAGTTCATTGACTTTATAAAATGCACTCAATGCATGATTTAATTTAGTTAATAATTGTCCGGCTTGAACAAGGGGGGATAGGATTCTCCCTGATAAAATTACGCAAGCTATTAATGCTCCTGATGTTATTTCTAAAGATCCAACTAAAACAACTCCATAACAAACTATTGCTGCTTGGCTTATTTGAAGACCAGTTTGAGAAAATGTAAGTGCAAAATTAGAAATACCTCTTGCGCTCGCAGCGGCTATTGTTTGTGATTTTATACTATCATTCCATCTATCTTCTAAAAATTTTCCACCAGCCACAGTTCTAACTGTTTCAACATTATTTAATAACTCATGTAAAACCATCATTTTATTTTGTTGGGTTTTAAGATTTTTATCACTAAAACGTTTTAAAAAAGGTTGAATTAAAGCTGCAACACCTAATATTAAAGGAACTATTAGAATTGGAACTATCGCTAGAGGACCAGCTATTGCATAAATTACAAAAAGAAAAATAACCATAAATGGCAAATCGATAAAAGCAACCATACTAGCGGATGTAAAAAAATCTCTTACCCCTTCAAATTCTCTTATTGTATGAGCAACACCAGTTGATTTAGAAAGGAACTCTGTATCATGACTTGTTATTTTTTTGAAAAGAGAATTATTAATTTCCTTTTCCATATTAGTTCCTGCAATATCAATAAAATATGAACGTAATAATTTTATTATAAAATCAAAAAGAATTACTACACCCATACCAATTGTTAAAGCAATAAGAGTACTGTAAGCAGAATTTGGCATTACTCTGTCGTAAACAGTCATGATATAAAATGCACTGGCAAGACCAAAAATATTAATAAAAATTGACGCAAGGATAATTTGAGAATATGTACCTTTATTTTTTGCTATCGATCCCCAAAACCAATGATCTTTATATGATTTTTTTAATTCATCGCTCATAGGCTAATCCTCAAATGATTATTCAATAATTGGTTTTGATGGAGGTATAAAAAATATCCATGCAGTAAAGAAATTTCAGTGTTTAACATTCTTTCTAATATATTTAATTCTTGCAACCCACTCTCTACATAGGATTGAGGTAAAAAGCTAGTTGAATCCAAGCGATCTTTAATAATTTTTGCTTGAATTTTTGTATCATTGAGTGATGAATAAATTTCATTTCTAGTATTTAGTGAGCTAGCTATTAAATTAACAATTTCATTTTCTGTAGCTTCATCTGTTTTTCTCTCAATATCTATACTCATTTTTGATGCATTTGCCTTAGCTTTTGATGCAGATATTTTGGCAGACCCTCTTCCAAAAGTAAAAATAGGCATAGAAAAGTATATACCTCCCCTTATATCGCTGTCATTTTTATTTTCATCAAGATCGTATACAGTATATCTTGAATTAAAACCAAATTTAGGCCGAAATTCTCCCTTCACGATATCTGTGTCATAAACTGAACTTTGATAATTTAATCTTGATGATTTAACATTGTATGCCTCATTCTTTTTATCAAGCTTAACAAGAGGTACAAATACATTTGGTAAGAAATAATTTTCAAATTTTCTTTCAAAAAAGTATTCAAATATTCCTGTATCTCTATCTCTATTTGTTTTTAAAATCTGTAATTTAGATTTTAGGTCATTATATTTTATTGAAAAAACTGCAAACTCTATAGGATCGCTTATACCTAAATTTACTCTTTCTTTTACCTTAATAAGATAAGGATCAATTTCATTTAATAATTCTTTAGCTCTATTATATAAAATATTTGATTTCACCGCAGCCAAATATATTTCATTTGCATCAAGTATTAATTGAGAAATAGTATTTCTTCTTTCAATAATTGAATTGCTTTGATCTGTAATAGATTTTTTAATTTGCCCTTTTATTGAACCGCCATTGTATAAAGGTTGAGAAATTTCAATTGCTGCGTCAAAACTATCATCTTGGCGCTTTCTTATGGATGAAAAATCTGAAACCTCTCTATCTATAACTTTATCATTAATAACTCTCATAGAAAGTTCAGGAAATCTTTGTCTTCTAGCAAGTTTTAAGCTTTGATTCTTTTCTTCCACATTAGAGTTAGCATATTTAAACTCTGGTTGCGTCAATATACTTGATCTAATGAAATCAAAGTAACTATCTTCATTAATACCTTGGAAATCTCTCTCAAGCATTGAAAAAGATAGCCCAGTATTTATTTTTGACATAGAATTGTTATCAGCTAAGCTAAAACTATTAAGAAAAATAGTATTTAATATAATTACAAAAGCTAATTTTTTATTTTTCAAAAGTGACATAATGTTTAATAAAAAATTTTTTATTTTTTCTTCTTCTTTTCTTTTGAAGGTTTTTTATCTTTTCCTTCTTCTTTTTCTATTTCGGAAGTTGCTTCAATTTTATCATTAATTCCTTGAGCAGCTGTTGCTAAAAGATTAATTACTTCCCCTATTTTATTTCCAGGAATTTCAATATTACCTGTTTCAGAAACATTTCCCGCAGGATCTACTGCTAAAGTTTGAATTCTTAAAATTCCATTTACAAATGTTACATTCCCTAAGCCCTCGATAATCATTTAATCCTCCTTTTTTGTTGATAATTAAGTATCTGATAAACAGATAGGTACTATTTTTAAATATACAACCATTAATAGTTCGATTCGAGTATATTATCTTTTAAATTTTTTTATTTCTTCTATAAAGTTATGTAAAAAAAATCAAATAAATCAATTATTTATCATAATCCTCACTATCTGGAAAATGAAACCAGCCTGTAATAATATATTTGTTATCTTTTTTAGTTGGTTGACCACAATGCAAGTGTGTCCATTCAGCAGGCCATATTAGTATTTTACCTTTTTCAGGTTTAATTTTTACATCAAAATATTTAAATTCAGTTTCACCACCACCACCTGGTACGTCATTAAGATAGATCATCCAGGCAAAAAGCCTATGACTAGTTGATAGATCTTGTCGTTCAAAATGCATTTTTTTAAAATGTCCGCCGACTAAATATTTCTGCATATTGAAAGTTCCTAGATTTACTTGCTGAAATCCCTCCAGTGCATCATATTGTTTTTGATAGTCCATATAACATTCAATAAGTTTATCAAAAAAAATTTTAAAAATTTTATATTTTTCATCCCTAGTAATCATCTTTGGTTCAATTGCTATATCAATTGAGTCTTTTATATTTCTATCAATTTTTCCACCAAAAGATTTCCCCGATGTTTGGATTTCTTGGTTAGAATCAAAAAATTTAACAAATTCATCCATTAACTTATCATCATTGATATTCCATGCGCCAATGAAACTATTATCTTTATTATTTTTTACTTCTATTCTTTTCATTTTATTTTGTAATAATTTTCACTTCTTTTTTCTTGGTGGAGAAAACTATTTCACCTTCTATTTTTCTAAATAACTCTAAACCCTTTTTCATTAAACCAATTTCTAAATAATAAAAAGCTAAAGCCCTTAATGTTTCAATTTGATTTGGTTTAACTTCTCTAACTAATTCATAAAATTTTTTTGCCTCTTTTTTATATCCAAGTCTAATAAGACATAATGCTTTTCCAAGATTTGCATTTGGTGCTTTTTCATCAATTTCAAGAATTGAATTATAGGCTTTGAGTGCATTTTGATAATCACCTTCATCAAAATATATTTTTGCTAACTTTGTGAAAGCAAAATCTGCTTTTGGATTAATTGATATTGCTTTTATAAAACAAGTTTTTGCAAGCTTGAATTGACCTATCCTAAGGTAAACTAGACCAACATTAAAGTAATTACTAAAAGCCGAAGGATCCAGCTTTATTGCTTGTTTAAATATATCAATCGCATCAATTGATCTTTTGGCTTCGAATAAAACCATTCCAAGATTTTGCTTTATAATTATGTCGTTAGGGTGGTTCTTTTCAAGGTCTTCGAGAATTTCTAATGACTCATCATATTTTTGTTCTTTTAAAAAATAAATAGCTTGAGCAACTAATTGTTTTTTTTCATCCTCAGAACTTTTTTTTTGATCTTTACTACTCATATTTCTATTTTATTTTATTATTTTAATAATTAAAACTTCTTAATTTTATGGTGGGCGCGGCTGGGTTTGAACCAGCGACCCCTACGATGTCACCGTAGTGCTCTACCGCTGAGCTACGCGCCCAAGTCTTAATGTTTTCATCTAATCAATTAACTATTTAAATAAATAATGTAAACAGACTTATATTTATAGAAAATATTTTATAATATAAACTCCATGATCTTAGAAATAATTTTCTAACTTATTTTATTTTCAAGGCTAAATATTAAAATAAATTAATTATGAGTTAATAATGAAAGAAAACAATGAAATAAAAATTATTCAGTCAAAATATAACGAATTATTATCTCTTTATAATAATAAGAGTTATGAAGAATTGCTTATAAAATCAATTAAGTTTTGTAAACAGAATCCAAGAAATCAACTGGGTTTTAATATTTTGGCTCTTGCATATAAAAATACTGGTAAAATTGATAAAGCAAGAGATTTATTTGAAAAGTTGATTAATTCAGAGATTACTGAAACCTCTATTTATACAAATGCGGGTAATTTTTTTGCCTCATTAGGCAATGTTCAAAAGGCAATTAACTGTCACGAAAAAGCAATTAATATTGATCCTGAATGTATTGGATCACTTAATGGGATGGGGCTTTGCCTTTTTAATGAAGGTAAAATTGATGAAGCTATATCTTATTATTCTAAAGTTCTAGAAATCGACCCTTCTCAAACACACATAAACACAAATATTGCTAATTGCATGAGGCAACAACAATCATTTTCAGAGGCAGCAGATTTTTACGGAAGACACAACTCTAAAATTTCTCAAGTACAAAAGATTGAATGTCTGTACAAAATAAGAAATATCAAAGAATTTGATAAAGCTATGGAACAATTTATAGAGAACTTTGGCTATACTCCGTTAATTGGTACACTTAGCACCCATTCTTCAATTGTTTTCTCAAGAGAAAATAAGTTTCCATTCAGTAGTAATCCTTTTGATTTTATTCAAAAATCAAACATACTTGAGGATAGCAATTCTATTGATATTATTAATAACTTTGTATCTGACTTTAATAAATTACAGATTACAAAAAAAGATCAAACATTACTTCAAAATGGATTTCAATCTTCTGGCAACATATTTCTTCAAGAAATTCCATCAATTCAATTAATTAAAAACATTATTACTGAAAAAATTGAAGAATATAGGAAATTTTTCTCTAATTCTAATTCTGGTATTATAAAAGATTGGCCAAAAGATTACTCTTTATACGGGTGGCTGATAATGATAAGTGATTGTGGTTTTTTATCTTCGCATATTCATAAAGAAGGTTGGTTAAGCGGAAGTTTATATATAAATATTCCAGAAAAATTAGAGGGCGATGCAGGGAATTTAAAATTTTCTCTTGATGGAAATTCTTATCCAAATGATAATAAGTTATTTCCAGAGCAAACTATTGATTTGGAAACTGGTGATATAGTTCTTTTTCCTTCTTCTATTTTTCACTCTACAGTCCCTTTTACGTCAAAAAAGAATAGAATAACGCTAGCTTTTGATGTTAGACCAAATGATTTAGAGACAGTAATTAATTCAAATGAATAACAATACATTAAAAATAGAGTTAATAAATTTTTTTAAAAAAAATGAATTTGATCAATTTGAGAAAAAAGCTTTATATTTTCTAAAAAATAACAAAGATACTGAGATTTTAACACTTCTATCTGAGGTTTATATAAATAAAAAAAAATTTAATTCTGCTAGAGAGATATTGTTAAAAATTATTGATATTGAAGGTTCTTCTGTCAATTCTCTTTTAAACTTGGCTCGTTTATATTTTATTGCTAATGAGCTGGAAGACTCAGTCAAAGTATATTCTGAAGTAGTAAAAATGGATAAAGGTTCAATTTCTGCTCTTGAAGGACTATCATTGTGCTTTATGGCATTAAAAAAATTTAATGAAGCTATTTTTAATCTCGAAAAAATTCTGATTATTGATAAAAATAACAATCAAGCATATCAGTTGCTTGGTGAAATATTTATGATTTTAGAAAATTACTCTGAATCATTAAAATATTACAAATTATCAAATTTAGATGAAGGCAAGGCAAAATCTCTAGAATGTCTTTATTTTCTGAATAAAGATGATGAATTTAGAGAGGGATTAAGCTTTTTTATAAATAATAAAAAATATTATCCACTAGTAGCCTCTTTATCCACTCATTATTCATATATAAACTCTATTAAAAATGAATACCCTTTTTGCTCTAGGCCGTTGGAATTAATATATGAAAAAAATTTGTATGAGATTAATAATTTTGATGATGACTATATAAATAAAATTCTTAAAGATTTTAATAATACTGTGATTACTAGAAGGGGCCAAAATCTACTAAGTGGCGGTTTTCAGTCCGGAGGTAATTTTTTTGATATAAATTCAAGATCTATAGATAATTTAAAGAAAATTATCTCTCTAGAGATAATTAATTATAAAAAGTTTTTTTCTAATCATTATGATTCATTGGTTACTAGATTTCCAAAAGATTATAATTTAAGCGGTTGGATTGTTCATATGAAAGAGAATGATTATTTAAAATCACATATCCATGAAAAAGGCTGGATTAGCGGAAGTATTTATTTAAACACCCCTAATGAGTCAAAAAATGATGAGGGATCAATTAAATTTTCAATTTCTGGAGGAAAGCATAAAAGTGATTCAAAATTCCCTAGTAAGATTAATAAAATAAAAAAAGGTAAGTTAATTTTATTTCCTTCATCACTATATCATTCTACAATTCCATTTGAAAATTCTAATAGTGAGAGAGTATCATTAGCTTTTGATATAGTACCAAAATTTAATTAGTTGGTTTTGAGGAAATTATCTATCTTATTCCATAATTTTTTTTGAAATTTCTCTTTCTCCATA
>TARA_B110000008_G_scaffold253042_1_pt1 | contig 21705 bp, 18 predicted proteins | sample TARA_B110000008 | Tara Oceans TARA_B110000008 (sample SAMEA4396496) | marine metagenome | biome: Westerlies Biome; feature: [DCM] deep chlorophyll maximum layer (ENVO:01000326); material: water (ENVO:00002006), including particulate matter (ENVO:01000060) such as... | depth 40 m
TCGGTAGGGCAGGCTTTGCCGCTTTGTGATGTTAAATTATCTGATCAGAATGAAATTTTAATAAAGCATGATGCTTTGATGGATGGATATTATAAGGATGAGGAAGAAACCAATAAAACTATTATTGATGGTTGGCTACATACTGGTGATGAAGGTGCAATTGATGAGAATGGGTTCTTAACCATTACAGGTAGAGTAAAGGATATTTTTAAAACAAGTAAAGGAAAATATGTAGCACCTTCTCCTATTGAAATGAAACTTTCTGCCAATAAAAACTTGGAACAAATTTGTGTAGTAGGTGATGGATTGCCTCAACCTATTGTTTTGGTTGTACTTTCAGAAAGAGGAAAGGCAAAAACTAAGGAGGATTTAATTGCTAGTTTAGCTAAAACCATGGAAGTGGTTAATCCGAAATTGGACAAGCACGAAAAATTACACAATATAGTTGTGGTTGCTGAGGATTGGACAATAGAAAATAAACTCTTAACGCCAACCATGAAGATTAAGCGTAATGCAATTGAAAAGATTTACAAAAGCAATTATGCTGCTTGGTATGAAGGGGAAAGGGTTGTTTTGGTTAGCAAATAAAATCAACAATTCTTGTCAGATACTTGCCATTCTTAAATATCCAGACTATACCATAGCCACCTGCTCCATCACTTGCATACATAATGATAATTGTATACCCTTCCTTTTTGTCTTGTAAGAGAGTAATTCTAGCTTCATTACCATACGATAAGGTTGGATTGTATAGCTCTGAATAGGAGTTTTTTGGAAAGAAGACTTCTTTTTGGTCTATATTTATTTGTATGTTTTTAAATTCTTCAAGTGGTAAGTTATCATCAGTACCAAAAAAGGCTTTTCCGTCTATTTTACAAATAGTATTATCTGAATATGTTATAAAAGAATGCTTATCCTTATCAAATTTTTGAGAAATAACTTCAACTTTTAAGTCATTAGTTTTTAAAAATGCTTTTGATTTTCCTTCTAACAGAAAATTATATTTTTTAAAGAATTTAGGTTCAGGTAAACCACTTTCGCAGGATAAGTACCACTTTAGTTTAGGTTTTAGATAATCATTATTAAAGTTTTTATAACTTAATTTATAATATTCATCTTTATTCATTTCATAACAACTAGGAGTTTGTGAGAAACAAGTTAATATTAAACAAGTAAAAAGTAAAGTTATTGATAATTGTTTATTTTCTACAAAACTTCAAAATTGTAAAGTTTTTTGTGAGTAGTCAATTATTGCTCCAAATTTCTTTAAAATATCATTACCTATTACTCCATGAATTTCTTTTGCTCCCTTTGATTTTAAAGCATCTATTACATGTGCTAAGTCCATAGAACTCATGTTTGAAGGTAAACTAATTGAATTTTGAAAATTGAAAATTGTTTTTCCAACTTTGTAAACTTTCATAGAGCTAGAACCAATACCTGCACCTTCCTTGTGATGAATCTTTAATTTTAAGCCTATTTTTTTTGCAACTGAAAAATCAATTATAGTATTACTTGCTCCAGTATCTAATATAAATAATAGTTTATTTCCATTTATTGATAAGGGAATAGTAAGGTGTTTCGTTTTATTGTACTTCCATTTGATAGGTTCCATATTATTAAGTCTTCAATTTCTTTTTCTTAGCGGCAGGGAAAAGGATATTATTTAATATTAAGCGGTAACCAGGGGAGTTAGGGTGTAGGGAAAGATCAGTTTTTGGGTCACCTACCTTGTGTTGATAATCTTCAGGGTCGTGTCCACCATAAAAAGTCCAAGTGCCATTACCAAGTTCACCATGTATGTAGCGTGCCTCATTAGTTGCTTTGGTTTCACCCATTATTAAAACATCAGATTTTATATATTGATTTTTAAAGGAAGTGGTTTGTCCCATAAATCCTTTGATAATTTGCATGTGGTTTTGGCAAAGCATTGTTGGTACAGGGTCCCATTTTGCTGAAAAATCAAAAAGAGTAAAAAAATCAATTTTAGGATTTATTCTCCTTGTTTGAGTTGCATCAATAGAAGAGAATTCATATTGATTAGGGTTTTTTACTAGAGAAAAGTCTTTAAAAGCCAATGTTCTGCTAAAGTCTAGTTTGTTTTCAGCATTCGGGTCAGCTGCATCACCATCAAACATGTGTTGGCAAATATCAGTGCCTTCAGCAGCCAGGGCAATATCGTAACTGTCAGTTGCACTGCACATGGCAAACAAAAATCCGCCAGCATTTACAAAATCTTTTATTTTTTTAGCAACCGCTAATTTTTCTTGAGATACTTTATTGTAGCCTAGTTTCTTGGCTAACTTCTCATAAGCTATTTTTTGCTCCTTGTACCAAGTAGCGTTTTTAAAAGAAGCATAAAATTTTCCGTATTGCCCTGTAAAATCCTCATGGTGTAGGTGTAGCCAATCATACATTGGCAATAAACCACTGAGTACTTCTTCATCATAAACGATTTCATAAGGAATTTCAGCATAAGTAAGCGCAAGGGTTACGGCATCATCCCAAGGTTGTTTGTTGCTAGGAGAGTAGATGGCAATTTTAGGTGCTTGTTCTAAGCGAACTACATCTTGGTTTACCTCAGGGCTAGCAATAGATTGTAGTATTTGTGTAGACTGTACATCTGCCATTAACTGATAAGAAACACCTCTTATATTGCATTCATTTTCAATAGCAGAATGTTGTTTTATCATAAAGCTACCCCCTTGATAATTGAGTAGCCAATCTACTTTAACATCTCGTTCAATTGCATAATAAGCAATTCCATAAGCTTTTAAATGATTGCTTTGGCTCTCATCCATAGGGATGAAAATATAAGCTGCATTTGCAGAAAAAATAATACTGCAGAATAATAAAAATAAACTTAGTTTTTTTGAAGTATTAAAATGGAGCATCATCATTCTCATCATTCATGCTTGATGACATAGATAGCATGGAGGAATTATCGCCATCTTCATCATCAAAACCACCACCATCAAAATAATCTAAGTCAGAAAATTTAGCAAATTCACCTGTAAATTTCAAACGAACATTGGCTAGTGAACCATTCCTGTGTTTTGCAATAATTACTTCTCCTTGACCTCTAGAATCATCTCCATTATCCCATTCATATATCTTATAGTATTCAGGACGGTAAATAAAGGTTACAATATCAGCATCCTGCTCAATTGCACCTGATTCCCTAAGGTCAGAAAGCATAGGTCGTTTACTTCCTACACCTGTACGACTTTCCACCCCTCTATTTACTTGAGATAGGGCAATTACTGGAATTTTTAATTCCTTAGCAATTCCTTTAAGTGATCGAGAAATTGTAGAAATTTCCTGCTCTCTATTCCCTCCTTTTCCTCCAGCACTCATTAATTGTAAGTAGTCAATCATAATAATTCCTACTCCATGATTTTTTACTAATCTTCTTGCTTTTGCTCTTAATTCAAAAACAGATAAACCTGGAGTATCATCAATGTAAATAGGAGCTTCTGATAAATGTTTTATTTTTTCGTGTAATTGTACCATTTCATGATCAGCTAAATCACCTTTACGCAATTTACTAGCCCCTAACTCTGCTTCACTAGCAATTAACCTATTTACTAATTGTTCTGCTGACATCTCTAAAGAGAAGAATCCGATAGGTGTGTCATGATCAACAGCAACATTTCTTGCCATTGTTAAGGCAAAAGCAGTTTTACCCATTCCTGGTCTTGCAGCACAAATTACTAAATCAGATTTTTGCCAACCAGAAGTAATTCTATCTAAATTGGAAAACCCTGATGGAATTCCACTTAATCCATCTTCTTTATTTCTTAAGGTTTCAATGTTTTCTATAGCACCCTTAATCAGTGTACTCATCTTATCGTAACTCTTTCTAAGGGTTCCTTCTGTTACAGTAAATAGTTTTTCTTCAGCTGTATTCAGTAAGTCAAAAATATCTACTGAGTCATTAAAAGCATCCCCTATGATATTATTGGAAATACTAATAAGCGAACGCTTGATGAATTTTTCAGCAATAATACGGGCATGAAATTCAGTATTAGATGAAGAGGCAACATTATTAGTCAGCTCTGAAATGTAGGCTAGTCCACCTACAAAATCTAATTCCTCCATACGTTTCAACTCTTCTGAAACTGTAAGAATATCAACTGGTTGAGTGTGGTTGAAAAGATTTACAATAGCTTCAAATATTCTTTGATGTTCGGCCTTGTAAAAATATTCAGCTTGTAGGGAATCAATAGCATCTGACAAAGATTCATTGTCAATCATTAAAGCACCTAATACAGCTTGTTCCAGCTCAATTGCTTGAGGTTGTAATTTACCATCAATCTTTGCAGTTGTGGTTGCTTTTAATGTTCTTTGTCCTACTTTTTTTGTCATTGTTTACTCTTTTACAAATCCCATATTTGAGAATTTCTCCATTCTATTGTTTACTAAGGTATCTTTATCAATGTCAATAAATTCCTTAATTGCTTTACTAATTGATTTTTTAACTATTTTATAAGTTTCCTCAGGGAAAGTATGCGCTCCTCCTAGAGGTTCTTTGATGATTTCATCAACAAGCCCAATTCCTTTCATGTCGGTAGCTGTTAGTTTTAAGGCATCAGCAGCAGTTTCTTTATGTTCCCAACTTCCCCATAAAATTGTAGAACAATTCTCAGGAGAAATTACAGAGTACCAAGCATTATTAAGCATTAATATTTTGTCGCCAACACCTATACCTAAGGCACCACCTGAAGCTCCTTCACCAATAATACAAACAATAACGGGTACTTCTAGTTTTGTCATTTCAAGAATGTTACGAGCAATGGCTTCCCCTTGCCCTCTTTCTTCAGCTTCTAATCCTGGAAAAGCACCTGGAGTATCTACTAAACAAACGACAGGTTTCCCAAATTTTTCGGCCATTTTCATAAGCCTTAATGCTTTTCTATATCCTTCAGGATTAGCCATTCCAAAGTTACGGAATTGCCTTTGTTTAGTGTTTCTACCTTTTTGTTGACCGATAAACATAACAGATTGCTTACCTATAGTACCCCAGCCACCTACTATAGCCTTGTCATCTTTTACACCTCTATCTCCATGTAATTCTATAAAATCACCATCAGAAAGCGCTTCAATATAGTCCAAAGTATAAGGTCTTTGTGGGTGACGAGAAAGTTGTACTTTTTCCCATGAAGTTAAATTTCCATAGATTTCTTTCCTAGTACTTTCAATTTTTGCTTCAATATCAGCAACTGTTTTACTGACATCTACAGCCCCATCAGTACCTAGTTCTTTAGCTTGTTTAAGCTTAATAATTAGTTCTTCTATTGGTTTTTCAAACGCTAAATAATCCATTGTATTTTTATTTAAAAAGGAGAACAAAGTTAAATAAAATGATTTGTCTACCCTTTAAAATTTTGAGTTGATTATTTTTGTTGTTGAAAACTAAAATCAATTATGATTGTATATCCAAATGCCAAAATAAATATTGGACTTAATGTGCTTGAAAAACGATCAGATGGCTATCATGAATTATCCTCTGTCTTTTATCCAGTAAAAGAATTATATGATATTTTAGAAATTATTCCCTCTACTGATTTTTCTTTTTCAAGTAGTGGTATTTCTATTCCTGGCGAAAATAATATTTGCACAAATGCCTTTGACTTGTTAAAAGCAGATTTTGGAATTGGAAATGTAAAAATTCATTTGCATAAACAAATTCCTGTTGGAGCAGGACTAGGAGGTGGTTCGGCTGATGGGGCTTTTACTTTAACAGCTTTGAATGAACTTTTTGATTTGAAATTAAGCAATTTTCAATTGGAAAAATATGCTTTGCAATTGGGTGCTGATTGTCCATTTTTTATTGATAATACCTCAAAATTAGTAGAAGGAATAGGGGAGAAGATGATAAATATTGATTTGGATTTATCTCAATTTGAAATTAAATTAATTAATCCTGAAATACATATTTCTACCAAGGAAGCATATACTGGAGTAGCACCACAAAACCCTGAATTATCTGTAGAAGAAATAATAAAAATCCCAATAAAAGAGTGGAAGGGAAAACTTAAAAATGATTTTGAAATTTCTGCTTTTGAAAAATACCCGCAATTAGCAAAAATGAAAGAAAAGCTATATGCTGATGGTGCTATTTATGCAAGTATGACTGGAAGTGGGAGTGTGCTTTATTCTTTACAGAATATTGTTTAAATCTTGTCTTCCAATTATTGTCATAATTTCGACAATATTATTGTTTACTCTGTAGTAAATACTGTCAGAACCACAGACAGAACGCCTGTATCCAGTTTTTATATAATCTACTGATTCAAATGAATATGGATTTTCGGATATGGTGTCAAAATATTCAAAGAAAGTATCAAAATATTTATCAGCTTGTGCTGTTCCAAAATTCTTAACTCCATATTGGTGAATTCTAATTAAATCATTTTTAGCAGTTTTACTTAGCTTGTAATTAGCCATTAAGTAAGGATTTTGATTCAGCTAATATTTGTGCTTTGCTCTGCTTGGTGAAACCACTATTCTCTGCTTTCTCTAATTTAGCTCTTATCCAGTCAATTTTTCTTTGTTGCTTTCTTGCTTGTCTAATTAAATCATTTACTAGTTCACTTTTGCTAGCGTATTCTTTGCTGTTTATTTGATCTTTTAACCAATCATCATTGGGCTGGGTGAATGAAATACTTTGTCTTGCCATATTTTTTTAATTTGGTGTAAATTTACACCAAATATGTGCATTAAACAAATTTAAAAGTATAAAATATATAATTCTGTTTTTTGCAAAATACACACAACTAGAAAAAATGAAAGCAGAGCTTTATGTTGATGGTGCTATTTATGCAAGTATGACGGGAGTGGAAGTGTGCTTTATGGGGTGTTTAAGAAAAAATAATGTTATAGTTATAGCCATTAAGTTTTCTAAAATTTTACTAAATTCTTGTAAGCTAACGGACTCAGTATTGATTATAGTTTTTGTTAAGTGCTAATATTATTTTTCACTTAAATATTCTTCTGCTTTTAGTTTGAGCATAGTTATCGATATATCGATATAATTACTGTCTTCAATTCTCTCAAAATGCTCACTAAATTGAGGATTGTTAGGGAGGCCAAATTTATCTAAAATATCTTCAATAAGGTAAATAGCTTCTTCAAATGCTTAAGCTTGTTTACCTTCAATAATATTGTTCTCATAATCAACCAGTTTATTCTGTTTAATTAACTGGATAAAAAGTTCTTTTACTTCTTTATCTTTCATTAATATTTTATTTTTTTCTTATTGATAACCTTATCATATTCATAAAGTATTCGGTCAGGTTCAGAAAATGGAGTTTTATATTGATTACAAATTTTTTCTAAATCCTTTAAATATTCTAAATATTGATTGATACTGTCATTTAAATTTGTTTTTAATTTTAATTCGGTTCCATAGATAATGCGATAAACTCTTTGATCAATAATTTGATATATAGTTGAATTTTTAAATCTCAAAATTGTTGAAGCCATTGGTAAACGAATGCCTTTTGTCTCCAGCAATTTTATTAAGATTTTGCAAGTTAGATTAGTATCGATAAATTTAGCTTTTCGATCAATTCTTGATTAAATTTTAAAGTGACTTTATCTAACTTTTTGGTTAATTCAGGTTGAAACTTATATTCTAAATTCAGAAGCTCTTCTGTAGATGGGTTATATTCTTGTATCTTCTTCATTTTATTATAGTTAATGTGTAGATAATTGATGACTTACAATAATACAAAAAAAATCCCTACCAACTTGGCAGGGATTTCTATTCTAATAAAAGCAACTATCTTTTAGCCATTCATAGTTACCAAGAACTCAGTATTGTCTTTTGTTTTCTGTAATCTATCTTTCATGAATTCAATTGCTTCAATTGGATTCATATCTGCTAAGTAATTTCTAAGTACCCAAATTCTTTGAATATGTTCTTTATCCAATAATAAGTCCTCACGCCTAGTAGAAGAAGAAACTAAATCAACAGCAGGATAAATTCTTCTATTGGCAATTCTTCTATCTAGTTGAAGTTCCATGTTACCTGTACCTTTAAATTCTTCAAAGATTACCTCATCCATTTTACTTCCTGTTTCTGTAAGGGCAGTTGCTAAAATAGTTAATGAACCTCCTTTTTCAATCTTACGAGCGGCACCAAAGAAACGCTTTGGTTTGTGTAATGCATTGGCATCTACACCTCCACTCAATATTTTTCCTGAAGCAGGTTGTACTGTGTTGTAGGCTCTTGCCAAACGAGTAATAGAATCCAATAGGATAACTACATCATGTCCGCATTCTACCATCCTTTTTGCTTTTTCCAATACAATATCAGCTACCTTTACATGTCTGCTTGCTGGCTCATCAAAAGTAGAAGCAATTACTTCAGCATTTACACTTCTTTCCATATCTGTAACCTCTTCAGGACGCTCGTCAATTAAAAGAATGATCATGTAAACTTCAGGATGATTATCAGCAATTGCATTTGCAATATCCTTTAGAAGTACAGTTTTACCTGTTTTAGGTTGTGCTACAATTAATCCTCTTTGTCCTTTACCTAATGGAGTAAAGATATCAAGCATTCTAGTAGAAACATTGTTGTGTCCATTTCCTAAAAGGTTAAACTTTTCATAAGGGAATAGTGGCGTTAAATGGTGAAAAGGAATCCTATCTCTAACAATTCCTGGATCACGACCATTAATACTCTCTACTTGTATTAAAGGAAAGTATTTCTCACCTGTTTTTGGTGGACGAACTGTCCCTTTAATAGTGTCGCCCGTTTTTAAACCAAATAGCTTAATTTGTGAATGCGAAACATAAACATCATCAGGTGATGATAAGTAGTGATAATCGCTTGAACGCATAAAACCGTACCCATCAGGCATGATTTCAATTACTCCTTCCGTATTGATTATTCCATCAAAGTTATAATCGTATTTTGATGGGGGAGTATTACTGTTTGATTGGTTTTTATTGCTGTTATGTTTTGGTTTAGGGTGTGAGTTGGTTTGCCCTTCTCCTTTTTTAGGATGATTGTGAACTGGCTTTTTAGGGCCATTGTTATCATCATTTTTCTTTGGGTGGTTATGCACGGGTTTTTTAGGTGCATTTTGCCCATCTTTATTTTTTTGATGATTGTGAACAGGTTTTTTATGCTCTTTTTTCTCTTCAGTATTTTTTTGAAGGTTATGCACAGGTTTTTTAGGCACATTCCTTTCTTTTTTATTTTCTTGCTGCTGAGTTGCTTGTTTTTGTACAGGCTTCTTCTCAGTTCTAGGTCTTTGTTTCTTTTCAGGAGCAGGTTGCGGTTTCGCATTTTCTGCCTGATGATCCAAGATAGCATAAGCCAAATCTTGTTTTTTTAATTTCTCAAACTTTTTGAGATTTAGTTCTGTCGCAATTGCTTTTAAATCAGCAACTTTTTTTGCGTTTAATTCTTCTAATTTATACATAAATATTTTTTAATATAATAATCTTAATTCGGTTGTAAATGTGAATTGTCAAGATGTTTTGTAGGGGGAGTTACTTTAGATAAGTTGTGCAATAATACAAATTTTTTAAGATATGGGCAAATCCTACAATTTTATTAGTTTTGCAGCAAATACTTACAACTATGATTCAAAGAGTACAATCTTTATTTTTTTTCTTTTCAGCTATCTGTTCCATTACTATTGTTTACACTTTTCCAGTATTGCAAGATGATACAAACATTTACTTATTAAAAGATCATTTTTCTGATGCTCGTCTGTTTGTGTTCTTGTCAGCAGCTCTTTCTATTTTTGCAATATTTCAGTTTAAAAATAGAAGTAGACAACAGCTAATTGCTTCTATTGCTCGCCTGATGATAACCATTGCATTTTTCTTAATTGTATTCTTACACAGGCAAGAAGAGGTTTTTGGAATAGGAATGATTCTCTTAATTGTCCCGTTTATTACTTTAATAGCAGCAAACTTCTTTATTAGAAAAGATGAAAAATTAGTAAAGTCTTCTGATAGAATACGTTAGCCTTTACTTCTAGGAAATTCCACTACTCGTAAATCTTTTATGTCTTTCCCATCAATTGTAAAGCATAATATTGTTTTAACTTGGTGAATTCCATAATCGCCTACTGCTCCAGGGTTCATATGCAATAATTGGTTCTTTTTATCATACATCACTTTTAGGATATGTGAATGTCCACAAATAAATAAGTCAGGATTTGCTTGTTCAATAATAGGTAGTATCTTCTTGTCATACCTTCCAGGGTATCCCCCAATATGCGTCATCATTACATTTACCTTCTCACATTTGAAATAGAGATTTCCTTTAAATTCTGTTCTGATAGTTCTGTCGTCAATATTTCCATAAACAGCTTTAACTGGAGCGTATTTTTTTAAAGCATCTGTTACTTCAAGTGAACCAATATCGCCAGCATGCCAAATTTCATCAGCTTTTTCAAAATGTGGAAAAAAACGCTCATCCAGAGTGTGATGAGTGTCTGAAAGCAGTACAATTTGCTTCATTTACTTTAATAGTGTAACTATACCTGTATAGATAAATGGTTTGTCTTTAAAATCAATTGCTAAAATAGAATAGGAGTATACTCCATCTTGCGCAAAGTTGCCATTAACTTTACCATCCCATATTCCATTTTCTTCTTGGAAAATAATTTCACCCCATCTATCAAAAATAGTAATCGTGTAATTTTTAGCACCATTAATATAAGGTTGGAAAGTGTCATTATTACCATCATTGTTTGGTGTAAATGAATTAGGAATAAAAATTTGATATACAGGATTAATTATTAATGTAGCGGTTAAACTATCTACACAATTAAACTGGTTGTTTACTACATAAATAACCTCATATTTTCCAGTATCAGCATAGGTGTGCCAAAAGGTTAATTCATTTGCAAGTATTGTCCCATCTCCTAAATTCCACTTAGTATTTTCAATGTTAACACTTTTATTGATGAACAAAATATTAGGATCATCAATATTTGCAGGCTGAGGACTAAATGAGAAATCAGCAATGGGGGATGGGTTAATATTGATTATTTTTTCAATTGAATTGCTACAATTAGTAATATTATCAGTGTAGTTATAGCCAATAGTATAGGCTCCATTTTCTAAATTTTCAACATCAAAGAAGTTAGTGCTTTTACCATTAATAAAATAATTTCCTCCTGAAGGAGTTCCTTCATTAAGCATGAAAGATGGGCTACCTACACAAATGTCAGTTAAAGTAATATCTAATACAGGTAATTGATTTACAATTACATGAATAGTGTCGTCTGCACTACTTGAACAGCCTTCATCATCACTAATAGTTAATAAAATAATATCAGTAGTGAAATTAGGAGAAAGCTTTGGTTTTATTCCTTCAGGAATAAGTAAGCCAAGTGAATCAATAACATAAGGTTTTGCAATTGAATCGTTAATAATTACAGTATAAAGATTAGTTGTTGGATTATTAATATTGATACTTAATTCTGTTGAGTCATTTCTACAAATAGGACTTTCAGCACTAAAACTGAGGAACACCTCATTAGCTTGATTTACCACAGCATTACTATCAAAACTACATCCATTTATGTCTGTCACTGTAAAGTTGTAGCTTCCCTCTGCTAAAGCAATAGGATTAAAGATCCCAAAATCTTCTGTATATGGAGAAGTTCCTCCTGTAATATTTAAGTAAATTTTACCATCATTACTATTAAAACAATTTGCATCAATAATAGTAGTAGTAGCTGTTAGTGTATCAGGTTCATTAATGGTAATGTAATTATTTTTTACACAATTATTAGCATCAGTTACTGAGTAGGAGTAAGAACCAGCACTTAGTGCTAGGATATTTACATTGTTCCAATTTTCAATATAAGGTGAAATTCCACCGTTAACTTGCAAGAATGCTGTTCCATTATTTTCGCCAAAACAACTTACATGACTTAAGAGTTCATTTATTTGAATATCAGCTGGCTGAGTAATTATAGCATCTCCTTGTGCAGTACAATTATTACTATCAGTAATTACAAAAGGATGTATTCCTGCAGGAAGTGAGTTAGGATTTGCTACTCCCCAATCCTGAGTGTAGGGTGCGCCAGCTCCTGCAGAGATAGTTAAAGTTGCTGAGCCATCAGAAAGTCCAAAACAAGAAACTCTGAAAGTATCTACAATAATTTGCATAGCAGGAGGTTCAGTAATTGTAACTGATCCTTGTGCAAGACAGTTATTAGCATCTGTTATAATATAATTATGTGTTCCTGCATTTAATCCATTAGGATTACTTAACCCCCAATTAGTATTGTAAGCAGGAGTTCCTCCTGTAGTTGCTAATGTTGCAGTTCCATCAAAATATCCTCCACAGGTTGCATTAGTTGAACTTGCACTAACTAAAAGGGAGTCAGGCTCACTAATATTAATATTATTTGAATAAATACAACCATTGTTATCTGTAATAGTAAAAGGATAATTTCCTGCAATTAAAGCAGCAGGGTTTGCAGTACCAAAATCTTCAGAATAAGGAGCTGTTCCTCCGATTGTATTAAGTATGATGTACCCATTATCTTCACCTTTACAATTTACATTTACAGTAATAGGGTTAATTGCTAGAATATTTGGTTCTGAAATGGTAAGTGAATTTGTGTAAGTGCAATTATTCACATCTGTAATTGTGTAGCTATAATTACCAGCTAGTAAGTTAATGATGTCCTCAGTAGATTGACCATTACTCCATAAAAAAGTATAAACAGATGAACTTCCAAGAACCGTTAAATCAATACTACCTGTATTGTTTCCATTACAATCAACATTAATTTGTGTTGTTGAAATACTTGGTGCGCTTGGCTGAGTAATAGTTATTGTAATATTTTCTATACAAGAATTGTCATCACTTACCTGTACTGTATATTGTCCTGCAGAAAGATTGTTGATATCCTGAGTTGTTTCATTTGTTGTCCAAACATAGGTGAAGGGAGAAGTTCCTCCGTTTACCGTTAAATCGATACCACCATCATTTCCACCATTGCAACTTACATCTGTTTGTGTGAAGCTTAATATTGGAGATGGAGGTTCAGAAATTGTAACGTTTAGTGTAGCTGTACAACCTTTATTATCAGTAACAGTAAGTAGATATATTCCACCTGAAAGATTATTCAAATCTTCAGTAGAAGAACCATTACTCCAATTATAGTAATAAGGAGTTGTACCTCCTGAAATTGTAACGTCTATGCTTCCATCAGCAGCTAGGCAATTGCTTACATTTATCTTGGTAAAAGATGCTGTAAGTAGGTTTGGCTCAGTAATAATAACGCTATCAGTATAAATACATCCGTTATTGTCTGTTATTTGATAATTAGCTGTGCCAGCTGATAAGGAAAGTGGATTGTTAACCCCCCAATTTTGAGTATAGGTTGGTGTTCCTCCATTTATAGTAAGAATGATAGACCCATCATTACCTCCATTACAACTTACATCTGTTTGATTTTCAGTAACCGATATAGGTGCGGGTTCTATAAGGGTAACGGAAGAATTAAATACACACCCATTAGAATCTGTAATACTATAATTATAAGTTCCTGCTCCTAATAATGATGGCGTAATAAATGTATTCACGCCTCCTATTAAAGTTTGATTATAGGGAGGGACATTAATAGTGTAGTCTGGTATTCCTCCATTAATGGTAAGGGAAATGTTTCCATCAGTTAGCCCGTTACAACTTATACCAGAAGTTGAGGCAGAAGTGCTAATTGCAAGTGGCTCAGTAATTGTAATGTAATCCGTTAAAGTACAACCATTTACATCTGTAATGTTTACAGAATAATTCCCTGCAGAAAGGCTAGCGATACTGTCAGTTGTAGATAAATTATTCCATAAATAAGTTGCTGTTATTCCATTTGTATTAATACTTGCCGTTCCGTCATTTGCACCATTACAACTTATATTAGTACTACTAACAGAAGCAGTAAAAGCAGCAGGTTCAATTACAGTAAAGGACTGTGTGTTAGAACATCCAAATGAATCTGTAACAAGTACATTATATATTCCACCACCAAGGTTTGTAATATTTTGCAAAGAATCTCCAGTGCTCCAAAGATATGAATAAGGACCTTGAGTTCCTGTAACTGATAAATTAATATTTCCATCATTCATTCCATTGCATGAGACATCTGTAATTGTACTTATAATAGAATCACTAAGACCAGTTATTAAATTAATAATATAAGTAACACTAGTAGAATTAGGAATAGGGCAGTTATCGTCATTAATTATAATATTTATAACATAGGGAGATCCTGCAATATCAGCAAGTGTAGGAGTCCAGTTAAATATTCCCATTACAGTGTCTGAACTTAAAACAAGGGTTGGATTAATAGTGAATGTAGCACCACTAGGTAGTCCAGAGGGAATCATTTCTAAATTACTTGTAGAATAGGCATCTGTAGTAAAACTCAATTGATTACTTCCATTAGTACAAAAATTAAATGTTTTTGTAGTATCATTAAAAGCAGTTATTGTTCCCGTATTAATATTTGTTCCTGTACTTGTTAAATTTGTACTTGCACATGCTCTAGTCCATAATTGCATGTCTCTTGTAACAAAGCCTATATTAGTACCATTTCTTGATTCGGATACTTTAATTGCAGCAACTGAAGTCCCTTGTAAATTAGTATTAATACATAAATCCCCAGTTATTGGATCGCATGTAGTTATGCTGCCAGCAGGGAAAGGCTGTAAATAAGTGCCATTTTGGTAATTCATATTATCACCAGCACCTTCATCAGTTTTTGGAGGAGTAAGACTATAACTTAAGTCATCCATATCTGGATCTATTGCCCCATTATAAAAACAATCTCCTCCAGTACATAAGAAACTAATTGGATCTGAAGAGAAAACAGGTGAACTACTAAGGTGTGTAGTATTATTAATATTAGCTACAACACATAGGTTATCACTAAAACCTCCTGCAGATCCATATGTGGTTTGATTTCGAGCACTTAAAGGTGCACTCCAGACCTTCCATGAATCTCTATTGGGAAATGTAATTATACCTGTATAAGTATATTTCTCATATGCATAAGCTAAACCATAAGAACAAGGGTCTGTTATAGTCTGACAAACAGGAGTGATATTAGTAGGAGGTCCTGTTGAGGAAAGAGTGGTGGTATTATAGCCCCCATTATTATTAGTAGCCCATTCTTCCCATCTAAGCTGAAATGATGAGGGAGCATTAGGAACAGCATTCTCACAATCATAATAAAAAGCAAGGGTTATCTCATATGCCAGGATTTCAGTAGTAGGTAAAGTCGTCCATGTACAAATAGGTGTTACAGAATTATTAACTGAAAAAGTAGAAGATCCACCACTTCCATTGGTAGGAGTTCCAGAAGTTAATGTAGCTGTTCCTTGTGTTACCGAATAGGTGCCTTGTATACCATTCGAGCATGGACCAAACCAACCACCACCAGAATTCCAACCATCACCAAATGAATCATACCAATTAAAGTTTAATTGTGTATTATTAGTAGGTAAACAAACGTTAACTATATGTGTTCTAGCGGTTATATTGCAATTATCTGTATATGGTCCTCCTGAAGCATAGACATTGCCACTATTATCTGTTATATTCCAACTTGCCTCAGACCCATAGTAATCAGTAATCACGGTAACTGTTACCTGTCTTCCTGTACCGGTTATACCACCAGGAGATGCTGGAGCCCCCACAAATTTATAGGTAATATCCATGCCTGCTGCATGAGAGGCAAAAGTTTCAGTCGAGAATAAAATAGAGATAAATCCTAGTAAAAATATTTTTAATAACGAGTTTGACACACTATCTAATTAAAGTTATTGTTCCTTGGTAAGTCCTTTCTTTTCCGTTAAAATCAATGATTACAATATTATAAACATAATGTCCGGCAGTAGCATATTCTGTTCCATTATTTACCTTTCCATCCCAAGCTTCATTTGTTTGCTCTGTTATAAACACTCTTTCTCCAAAACGGTCGTATATACTTAAATCATATTCTTGAACTCCATCAACTATAGGTAAAAAGTAGTCATTGTCTAAATCATTATTTGGTGTAAAAGCATTTGGAATATAAACCTTAAATGCTTGGTCAATAATAATTGTATGATAAGCAGTGATAGTACAACCGCTATCTGTCATTACTTCAAGAGCAACAATAAAAGTACCTGTATCACTAAAAGTATGATTAATTTTATCAAAGTTTGAAAGTGCAGTATTCCCATCTCCAAAATCCCAAATTCCATTCACATGGTTCATGGATTTGTCAATAAAATAAATTAATGGGTTGTTGATGTCTGCAGGTTGTGGGTATGCTGTAATATTTGCTTCTGGCATAGGATTGACATTTACAGTAGCATTCCCATTAATACTTTTTGCAATACACCCTTTACTATCAGTAACCTCAGTTACAGAATAAACTCCTGCCTCATTTGTACTGATGATATATTGATATCCAATATTGGATATTAATTGCTTATTTATACCAACAGTATATTCTATATTAAAAGTTGGTGTTCCAGAAGTAGTAGTGATAATAACATCAACCTCACTTCCATCATCACATACTGAACCACCTCCAGTTACCATAACTTCAGGTAAAGGATTGACAGTAATAGTAGCAGCATCAACTATTGGAGATGTACAATTTATATCGCTTACAGAATTCACTGTGTAAACAGTTGTTATGGCTGGACTAACAGAAATTGAATCTCTATTATTAGATAAAGTTACAGGTAATGATGGAGGGTTGTTAATAGTATAATCAACTGTCCAAGGACTAGTACCAGCATTGAAATTAAAGTATAATTGAGCAACATCTTGTTCGCAAATTTCAGTAGTACCACTAATATCTACTAAAGGTAATTCGTTTACAATTATACTTGCACTATTACTTAAGGTATTTATACATCCTTTTGCATCTGTAACTGAGACTAAAGTATAATCTGTATCAATAATAGGAGAAATAGGCAGAGTATTCCCTGTTGCAACTATATTCCCAACTGCATCAATATTTGCAGTTGAGTTAGTTGTTCCAGCTAAATAACTTAAACTATAGGGTGGTGTTCCTGAAGTGACAGGGAAAAATAAAGCAGAAGTTTCACCTACACAAATAGGATTTGCGCCACTCACAGTAATGTCAAGTATAGGAGTAGGGTTTACAGTAATAGTTATAGGGGTAGTACCATTTAGTGGACTAACACATCCATTTATATCTGTTACTTGTACCATGCTATAAGTATTTACCCCAACAGAAGGGTGTGGAGTTAATGTATACGATTCTGCCCCTAAATTATTAAAGGTTAATGGTGTTTGTGGAGGTCCGTTAATTGTATAATCTACATAAAAATCAGCTGTACCATCAAGAAAATCAAACTCTAAAATTGCAGGTTGTCCAAAACAAATCTCTGGAGTTGAGGTTGTAAAAGTTACTATTGGATTAGGGTTTACAGTAACTACAATTGGATTGGGAATTAAATTATTAGGTGAAGGTTCCCCACTATTGTCAGTAACGCTAATAATAGTTAGCGTATTTGCTCCATAATTTAAGTTTGCTGTGTCCAAAAGGATATTTACTGGAATAGGAGCTACATCTCCAACATTTCCAATGACTTCAGTGTAAGTTACTCCATTGTAAATATAACTAACAGTTACGGGAGCTTCTCCTTGAGTTAAGGTCATGTCTATACTAGGTATTGTGCCGTAACAAACAATAGGAGTAGCTGTATTAAAAGGATTAATTACCGGGTAAGGATCAACAGTAACAGGTACAGTTAATGCTGATGTAGTTGAACAACCATTTCCATCAATAATATTTGTAATAGAGTAAGTTGTTACAGGAAATACATTTGGTATAGTAGCAACAGAACCATTCATATTTGGAGAAAGGATTGAGATAGTAGGTGTTCCTGAAGGAATATTATCATCTATTAAATCTATAAGAAATGGAGCTGTTCCAACAGCCATATCAATTATTAAATTTATAGAATTACCTTGTGATACGGTAGGAATATTTGATGTAAATGTATTTACAACTGGTTCGGGGTTTATTGTTAAACTTACTGTAGTAGTTGTATTTGAACATGGAGGTATTCCGTAAACTAGATAAGAAAATTGGAATATTCCTGCTCCATAAGTGTTAGGGTCAATTAAAGGTGCGATAATAGCTCCTCCAGGAAGACCAACACACCAATCTCCACCAATATCTTCTCCTATAAGTAGGTCGGATAAATCATATGGAGCAATAGCGCTATAATCATTAATGCAAATGTCATTGTTAGTGGCTATTCCTGCAAAAGGTGGCGTAATTAAATTAATAGTTATATTTGAAATAGCATCTGGACATGGTGCTGCAGCTACTGTGTAGGAGTATGTTCCAGCAGGCATTGTTTGTGGGTTATAATCAAAATCAGGATTGTTAGGTAGTGGGTTAGGAAGAAATGGTACTGCCCAATATCCTGTTAAATCCTGTCCTCCACCTAATTCATTTTGTAAAGGGTAAATGCTAATGTCATCCGAACAAATATTAAGTACTGAACTTATTCCTGCATTAGGAGGGTTGTTTACATTGACTGTGACAGATGTGTTAGGGAAAGAGATGCAGCCATTATTATCTGTTATAGAATTAACTGAATAAGTTGTAGTTGTGATTGGGGAAACTGAAATACAATTTCCAAAAATATCATTCCCATTAGCATCAACTGTTAAGGTTGAGGTAGTTGTTCCATCAAATATATCAATAGAAAAGTTAGAAACACCAGTTAAAGCAAAATCTATGCAAGTACTTTGTCCTACACAAATATTAGTATTTGTTGAACTTATTGCCACTGTAGGTAAGGCATTAATACTAATATTAACATCAGCACTCTCGTCAGGACAAGTGCCGCTAGGATCAGTTACTGTGTAAGTGTATGTTCCTAAAGGGTCAACTGCAGGATCGTAATTAAGAGTTGCTGTTCCTGCTGAAGGAGAAAAGGGTAGTCCTGGAGGTGGTAGTGTCCAAACTCCATCAGGGTATGGTGACCCTAGTAAAGTAGCTAAATCAACAGCTAGAGCATTTTGGCAGTATACTTGATTCATAGTTGTTCCAGCATTTGGTGGAGTAACTAAGTTAACCATTACTGTTGCCCAATCACTAGGGCAAGGAGAGTTAGATATGTTATAAGTATATACTCCAACAGGATCTGCCTGAGGGTCAAAGTTAATATTTAGCCCATTTGTTATTGTTATTCCTCCAGGATGAGTCCAATCTCCATAGTTATCAGCAGCACCTAAGTAAGTTGATAAATCATATGTTGTATTATCATTTGCACAAAAGTCAATAGTTGTTATATTTCCAGCATCAGGAATATTCTTAACTTCAACTATAAGAGTTGGGTCTGTTACTGAAGCAGGACACCCTGTGATATCAGACAAGCTAGTAATAGAGTAAGTAGTATTCTCAGTAGGATAGAAAGTAATTGCCCCTGATCCGTTTGTTTGTAGTCCAAATTGATCAATTTGGTAAGAAGCAGGTGTACTTCCTGATGAATTGGTAATAATTAAATCTAAATCATATGGAGCTCCTCCTACTAATGAAAAATTAAGAAATACAGGATCCCCAACACAAATAAGTGTATCGCCACTTAATGTTGCTGAAATAGGATTAGCATTTGGTAATACTGTTACGGTATCAATTGCAATACATAGCGGGTGTAATGAGTCGTAAGCTGTAACTTGAAATTCTGTGGTTACAGCAACTGTAGCTAATGGGTTTTGGATATTAGGATTATTTAAACCTGAAACTCCACCACTAGTAATGTTTTGCCAGCTGTAATTGTAAGTTGCAGTTGCTGGGCAAGTAACAGTTGTGTTGAAATTTGTAGGAATGCTACCAGGGAATCCTATACCACTTGGTAATGTTAAGTGATTGTTTTGACTATCATATGCTCGATACAGGCATTCGTCAGCAGCATTTCCCCAAGAAGTAAATAATAGATTTAGTTGATCGCCATCCGTTACTGGAATTAAATAACTAACAGAAGTTCCATTTGCTCCTGTGGTCATAGTATAATTGCTATATAATGATCCGTTTATATTTGCATCTAAGTTGTGATACTGTGGAGGTGATGTGCCTGCACTCCAACCAGGTTGTGTTGCTCCACCTGGTAGGTAATTCCAAAGTTCTATGGTATAGTTGCAATTTGCTGTAATGGTTGCTTGAGCATCAAGTGTGTCAGAGCCGGCACAAGAAGAAGAATTAGCTGAAGATATAATGCTTGGTTGATCAACAGCAATAAATATACTTGCCGTACAAGTGTCATCTATCCAGTTGGAATACATTAAATGATAGGTAGTTGTGTCTAAAGGTGAAACCGTGATAGTATCCATAGCATATCCAAGAGGGATATTTCCTCCACTCCATAATGAAGAGTACCCAGAGCAAGTAGCAATATTTACATTGTCAATTCCCCAAAAATCAAAAGAACTACTTGATGCATTTGTTTGTTGCCACCTGAATTGTGTAGTTGTAGTTTGTGCTGCTAATGGAATACCAAAACAATGATTTTGCCAACCTGTATATGGAAATCCTACAGGGTTAAAGTAAAAAATTGTTATCCAAGCTCCCCCTGTTATTTTGTATTGTAAATACACTCCTTCATTTGTTTGGTCAGGCCCGTCACAAGTCCCTGATTGAGTTTCTTGTCTGAAATCAAAACAGATATTTCCACCACAAGAAGCATCAACAGGAATTGTAGTTGCGGTTCTAGGAGTAGGAGAGCCATTACCAAACCATAAATGCTGTCCACCTTGAGGGTTTGTTCCGCAAGGTCCACCAATAGTATACCCTGAAGATATACCTCCTGGTGAAGCCCATAAACCACTTAGGGTTCCAGCTGTAAAATCATCAGAAGAGGCTCCTCCAACACCTACTTGTTGTAGTAATATGCTTTCTCCACAAGCAATTGAATCGCGTACAGCTACAATACTAGTGCTACATTGTGCATTAACAGTATTTATGTTTGCTAAAAGTAAAAAGCTAAAAATAAATAGGGAGAGTGTTTTAAAAGTAAAAAATCTTTTCATTTATTTTATTTTTAAGTTTATAAGCTCAAATTTTGTGAGAGCATTAATTTTATTTACACCAGGCATGTCTTCTAATTTTTCTGTGAATTTTGAAAATATGCGTAAAGGGTTATTCATGTTACATATTCCTTTAGTAATTGATGTAGGTAGTATTGTAATTTGCTTACGATTTTCTTCACTGTCAGTTTCACAATTCACACAATTTCCATCATACCAGAGTTGCTCATTCCATTCAAGTGATAGTGTATTGTTTGTTAAGTTGCTTATTTTGAAAATAACAAACTCAGAATTAAATTGTTGAGTATACTCACAATTCTGATATTTATACTCAATCTTAACGGTATCGTTTTCAAAATATGTTTCCCAATCAGTTGGGTTGCTTGCTGAAAGAGTAATAGATACTAAGCTAGTAAAAGAAAATAAAATAGCGGGTAAAATTTTTGACATATACTTGTTTTTAAAATTTAGCTACAAATATACGAAAAAAAAGGCGCAATTCCTTTTGGATGTTTTCTAAACTTATGCGTTCAAAAAGGGAGAGTTTATTTCTTATAACTCTTTAATTGAATTTTGTAAAATCCAACCACTGTTTCCATTTGAAATTTTAATGTTTATCCATTCTCCAATAGTGTCTAAAATCTCAATTT
>TARA_B110000008_G_scaffold80510_1_pt1 | contig 21670 bp, 14 predicted proteins | sample TARA_B110000008 | Tara Oceans TARA_B110000008 (sample SAMEA4396496) | marine metagenome | biome: Westerlies Biome; feature: [DCM] deep chlorophyll maximum layer (ENVO:01000326); material: water (ENVO:00002006), including particulate matter (ENVO:01000060) such as... | depth 40 m
GCCTTTACTGATCCTGAAAAAAGATACAGACAGAGATATGTAGATTTAGTTGTTAATCCTGAAGTAAAGGATACTTTTATTAAGCGTACAAAACTTACTAATTCCATGCGTGAATTTTTGAATAAGAAAGAATATTTGGAGGTAGAAACGCCAATTTTACAACCGCTTTATGGTGGGGCTGCTGCTCGTCCTTTCAAAACTCACCACAATACTTTGGATATGGAATTGTACCTTAGGATTGCAAATGAGCTATACTTAAAAAGATTAGTGGTTGGTGGTTTTGATGGAGTTTATGAGTTTTCAAAAGATTTTAGAAATGAAGGGATGAGTCGTTTTCATAATCCTGAATTTACACAAATGGAATTGTATGTTGCCTACAAGGATTATGCTTGGATGATGGACTTGGTGGAAGAAATGGTAGAAAAAATTGCCATGGATTTACATGGAAAAACTGAGGTACAGGTGGGAGATAATTTAATCAATTTCCAAAGACCTTGGAAGCGTTATACTATGTATGAAGCAATTGAACATTTTACAGGAATTGACATTTCAAAAATGGATGAGGCTACTATGGCTGAAACCGCTAAAAAATTAGGAGTTGAGGTGGATAAAAGTATGGGTAGAGGAAAATTAATTGATGAGATTTTTGGAGAAAAATGTGAAGGGCAATTAATACAACCTACTTTTATTACGGACTATCCTGTTGAGATGTCGCCATTGGCTAAAAAACACAGAGAGCATGAAGGTTTAGTAGAGCGTTTTGAGGCAATATGTAATGGAAAAGAAATCTGTAATGCCTTTTCGGAATTGAATGATCCTATTGACCAAAGAGCACGATTTGAGGAGCAATTGGAACTTGGAAAAAGAGGAGATGATGAGGCAATGTTACTAGATGAAGATTTCCTAAGAGCGATTGAATACGGTATGCCACCAACTGCAGGTTTAGGAATAGGAATTGATAGGTTGAGCATGATTATGACCAATAGCAATTCTATACAAGATGTATTGTTTTTTCCACAAATGAAAGCTGAGAAAGGAGGGACTGAGGAATAGACTACCTTGCTAAAAGTTTTTTGGAAACTTTATATGTTGCAGAATACAAAAGACCTTCTTTTCGAGTTTTAAGTGTCTTAAACTCTTTTTTATACCAATCAGGATTAGTTGCTTTCTTTTTATGATTTTCATGTGATGATGCTTCATATGACTTATCTTTAGACCAAGGGTTGATAGTGTAAATACTCAATCCAAAATGTTCTGCTCTATCTAAAACAATCCCAAAATCGGATTCAGAAAAATATTGAACTCCTTCAGCTCCAAAGCCATCATTTAGGTTATTTAAATCCGTAAATATATTTTTTTATAAAAATTTTTCTTGATCCATGTTTGTGTATAAATATGTTGGGCAAAAGTAGACTAAATTTCTCACAACTGATAGCTGAAAAGGCAAGGGATGGAAACAAGTTTAATTTTTAAAATACTCCTACTGCTAGTTCGGCCCAAATTAGTAGCAGGGCAAGTAAAATAAAAACGATAATAACAACTTGTAATCTTTTGCTACTTACTTTTTGCTTTACTAAGTTAATGAATAAACCACTGCTAAAAAGCAGTATTGCAGCAATAATAAAGTCCAAAACACCCCAATTTATTGCATTGCTAAACTGCATAGCAATTAAGGGTATAAGCAGCAGAACTACTATTGTAATAATAATGGAAATCTTAGTTCTCATACTTCTCTATCTTTCTGGATTAGATAAGTTTTAATATTTAGCTCCATATAGTCTTATAACGTATTAAACTCAATTACTGATTTATCAATAATAATATCAGATTGCTTAATAGCTTTTGCTAAAGTAATTCCTTTAAGTTTTGTGCATCTGCTTAATGCAACATAGGTTTGTCCATGAGCAAAACTTCCATTTCCTAAATCAATATGGATTCTGTTAAATGTTTTTCCTTGGCTTTTGTGTATGGTTATTGCCCAAGCTAGTTTTAAAGGGATTTGCGTAAAAGTTCCAATTTGTTCTCTTACAAAACGTCCTGCTTTAAAAATATATTTGGAGATTTCCCAAGTAAAAGGACTTACCTCAACTTGCTCTCCATTTTCAAGTTCAACCTGAACATATTGATATTGTTCGCCAGATTCTTTATCTATTTTTGTTCCTATATGTACTACTTTTCCAATAGTTCCATTTACCCATCTTCTTTTGGAATCATTATTTATAAACATTACCTGAGCACCTTCTTTTATAAGTACTTCTGTATCGTTAGGCTTTAGGTTTTCAATGTTCCCTTTATGGGAAGCATTAAAACAAATTTCTTTGGAAGAGAGCCTGTTTAGTTTATCACTATTAATGTTTATTGCAATAGCATTTGTAGCAACAAGATTAATTAGGAATTCATCTTGTTGTATTATAAGGTTATTGACTTGTTTGTTTAATATATTCAATTGTTCGCTATCAATATTATCAACTCTTATAGCATTTAGCAAATTTGTAAAAACAAGGTCTTTTTGACGGTAAATAGTCTTTAATTCACACTTTTTTAGGGTAAAAGGGGGTATAAACAGGTCTTTCTGTTCAAAAACATGAGCAGAAAAAAAATAAGGAGTTTGATATTGTTGTAAGAATTTTTTGCGTTCAGTATTCTGTAAAACAGGAGGTAATTGAAATAAATCTCCAAAGAATATCATTCGGATGCCACCAAAAGAAGTATTGTTTTTTCTTACTCTTTGTAGGAAGGTGTCAATAGCATCTAGGATATCTGCCCGAACCATAGATATTTCATCAATAATAATTGTATGAATATGGATGTATTTTGCCATCATCTTTTCATTGATGCGTACATGTTTAGCTTCATCAAGCTCATACCTTGGTTTTAGTTTGAAAAAAGAATGGATAGTATCGCCATTTACATTAATAGCAGCAATTCCTGTAGGAGCTAGGACAATAATACTAGGGTCTTGCTCGTATATATGTTTTAGAAGTGTAGATTTTCCTGTGCCTGCTTTCCCAGTAATAAATAGATGTTCTTTAGTAGTATTAATGAGTTTAATAATTGCTTTTGCATCTTCAGAAAATTTAATAGTCTTAAACATATTTAGTTAATTATTTGAAATTTTCTCAGCCTTACTCTTCCCAATCAGCTTAATTAATTCTTCTTTTTTTGCTGCCATTACTTGTTTTACAGAGCCAAAGTGACTAATAAGTAACTCAACAGTTTTTGGTCCTATTCCCTCAATATTATCTAGTGAGGTGCCTAAACTATCTTTGCTTCTTTGTTTGCGGTGGTGTGTAATTCCAAAGCGGTGAGCTTCATCTCTTAGTTGTTGTATTAGCTTTAAACTTTCAGAGCGTTTGTCTAAGTAAAGTGGTATGCTATCACCAGGAAAATAAATTTCTTCCAAGCGTTTTGCAATTCCAATAATGGCTATTTTTCCTCTTAATTTTAGTTTGTCTAAACTCTTAACGGCTGAGCTTAATTGCCCTTTTCCACCATCAATAACAATCAATTCAGGTAAGGGTTGTTTCTCATCTAAAAGGCGTTTGTACCTCCTGTACACCACCTCTTCCATACTTGCAAAATCATCAGGACCAACTACTGTTTTAATATTAAAATGACGATAATCTTTTTTACTAGGCCGTGCATTTTTAAATATTACACAAGCTGCTACAGGGTTTGCTCCTTGTATGTTAGAATTGTCAAAACACTCAATGTGTCTTGGACGATTTGCAAGATGTAAATCCTTTTGCATTTGCTCCAAAATACGCTTATTATCCTGCTTTTCAATATTGTTAATTTTGCGCTTTTGTTTATCTAATTGCATATATTTTGCATTCCTCAAACTGAGGTCAATCAGTTTTTTCTTGTCCCCAATTTTAGGAATAGTAATACTTAAATCCTCCCAAATATTTTCCAAGGAATGGGAGCAGTAAATTGTTTTTGAAGTGCTTTTGAATCTTTGCCTTAGCTCAATAATAGCCAATTGTAATAATTCTTCTTCAGGTTCATTCAATTTTTTGTTTAGTTCTAAAGTGTGTGCTTGAATAATGGCTCCAGAATTTATCTTTAGATAATTCACAAAAGCAGTTTCTTCATCTGAAAGAATTGTAAAAATATCTACATCATTAATCTTAGGATTTACAATGGTTGACTTTGCTTGATAGTTATTGAGTAAATCAATTTTCTCCTTTATGGATTGTGCTTTTTCAAATTCCATTTCATTTGAAAATTGAAGCATAGCCGTTTTTAAATGTTGCGTAACAGATTTAATATCCCCCTTGATAATTTGCTTGATATGCTCAATGCCCAATTGATAATCATCTGTAGTTTGTTTATCTTCACAGGGCCCTAAACAATTCCCAATATGGTATTCTAAGCAGACTTTAAATTTCTTTGCCTTGATATTTTTATCGGTTAAATTTAAACTGCAATTTCGTAAAGGGTAGAGTTGCTGAAAGAAATCCAACAAAGTTTTTACTAACCTAACTGATGTATAAGGTCCAAAATAAGTTGAGCCATCTTTTATTACATTTCTAGTTTGAAAAATTCTAGGAAAAGGCTCATTTTTTATGCAAATCCAAGGGTAAGTTTTTCCATCTTTTAAGGCAACATTATATTTAGGTTGATGTTTTTTTATCAGATTATTTTCTAGTAAAAGAGCATCAATTTCAGTAGGAACAACTACATATTGTATGTCGTGAATCTTGCTGACAAGTACTCTTGTTTTTCCATGTTCTTGCTTTTTATTGAAATAGGAACTTACTCGTTTTTTTAGATTTTTTGCTTTTCCAACATATAATAAAGTTTCATTTTTATCATAGTATCGATAGATCCCTGCTTTTTCAGGGATAAGTTTTAGTAAGCTTTTTATGTGTTCGGTTGCTGGCATTATCTACTTAAAACTACTACTTTCTTAAACCTTTCAGTTGTACCGTCTTCACTAAAAACCTCCATCCAAACGATATACATACCCGTGTTTAGTTGTAAGCCATTTTTTGATGTTCCGTCCCAAATAGTACTTCCCTTATTTCCAATCATTTGATTGTTCATTGGGTTTTTTACTAGCCTCCCTTCATTATCAAAAACTTTGATGGTAGCCATTAAGTTAGTTTTGCTGAAACTCCAATTTATGGAGCAAACATCTTTATAGCCATCATTGTTAGGACTGAATAATTTGGGGTCAATATTTATTTCTCCAATACTCTGGCTGATGTATTCTTGGGAGTTTTTATAAGTTGGCGTACCAAAACCAACCGTGCTTGCTGCCGAATGCCAATTGCTAGTGTTTTGCGTTTCGGTATTTATAGCTAAGCGCTCCAAGCTTACGCCATCTTCTGTTTCCAATAACGAAAAGTGCATATCTTCATGGTAAGCAAAAGCATCTATTATTTGGTTTAAGGATTGATGTACAATACAAATTGTACCTTCTTCATTGGATAGGGTTGGCATACTTTCAACCTCAATAAAATTGTAAGAATTTTCACAATTATATTGGGCTTTTACTTTAGATGAATCAGTAGTTAAAACTAAATAAGTTTTGGGGGCAAAAAGCAATGTTTCGTCAGTAATAATTTTACTGTGTTCAGGCCTTAATACCCCTCCCAATTCAAAGAAATTGGCTATTCGTAATTTTGATAAATCAAAAAAGGAGTTAGAATTATTGTAAATTTCTACATAATCTACTCCATCATCTTTAGGGTTAAACAGAATTTCATTTATGATAATATCATTAACTAAAGTAGAGTCAGGAATTCCAAACTCCATGCTATTGGATAGCAAATTTCCAGAACAGTCCATTAGTCCATTTGCTAAAATAGTATAGGTTGTATTTGCTGAAAAATTAAAATTGAAAGTTAAGTTAACAGCATTGAAAAATGGAGTAATTGGATTATTAATTATAGTAGAAATACCATTTATTTCAAAAACAGAAATGTTCAATAAAGTAAGACTATCTAAAGTTTTGTTAAAATGAATTTGTACCGTATTGCTATCAATAATAAATGCTTTTGTAATCCTAAATTCTTCTGAAAATACTGTTTGTTCCAAAACTGAATTTTGTTTTCCTGGCGTTCCACCAATATTTGCAATTGATGCTCGCCAATTATTTTTTCCCTCACAAAAAAAGTTAGGATTTACCTGCTCAATACTCCAGCCTCCTTCACTCTTATTATCATTATTATACCATTTATCCGTATAGGAAATTGCATTGATGAGCTTTCCGTTATTGTCTTTTAAAATTACATCTGCACCACCATTTGCCAAAGAAATAGAAGAAAATCCAATTGTTGAAATACTGCTTGAAAAAGAGTCAATTGAATTTTCTTTTATCAAGATTACAAAACTGTCTGGCTCAATAAAGGATGCTGGAAATTGCCTTTCAGTTGTTCCAATAGTAAGTATCCAGTCTGTTAAAGAAAATCGTTTATTTGTGTTGTTGTAAAGCTCAATATATTCTGTTTTTGGCAGACCAATACTTGGACTTTCATCTATAAAAATTTCGTTTATAACAACTTCATTTATTGTTGCGTTAAATGGAGGTGTAAAGTTATGCTGAAGAGTTGTGTCGATTGAGTTCCCAAGGCAATCAGCTAATATATTTTGAATTTGTAAGGTATAATTTATTCCGGCAAGTAAACTATCAGTATAGGTAAGTAAGATGTTTGTGTTATTATTTGAAAGAGAAATTGCTGTAGGAAAACCAATAGGATTAACAAAATAATTTGAGGTATTCAATAATTGATTACTATCCAAACCTCTGCTTAGTTTTATTGTTACATTGTGATATTCACTTGAAAATACTTCTGTAATATAGAGCGAATCTATGGAGTTAAGGTTGCTAAAAATAGAGTTTCTTTCCCCAGGAGTTCCTCCAGAAACATCATTGGAAGCACTCCAGTTCTCTTTGTTTAAACAAAGTACATTTGGGTTGATTAATTCTAATGACCATCCTCCATCATCTTTATCTGTATCGTTATACCAATTATTAGTAAAATTTACTGTATTTATTATGCTATCAGCATTATTTTTAAGGGTGATATTTGTTCCGCTATTTGTCAATGCAATAGATGAAAAACCAATCTTTGAAATGTTACTAGGAAAACTATCTGTCACTGCATCCTTTATCAAAATAACAAAACTGTCTGGTTCAATAATTGATGGTGGAAAAACTTTTTCAGTAGATCCAATTGTAACGGTCCAATCAGTTAAATAGATTGCTGAATCGGTTGTGTTGAATAATTCAATATATTCGTAAATAGGCAAGCCAATAGATGGATTAGGGTCAGCAAAAATTTCATTAATAATGATGTCATTTTTGAAAGTAGTTTGAGTTGGTTCAATCATAGAATCTCCACTAATTACAAAATTATCAAAGAAAAATAAATTGGAACGAGTTGAGGTGTATTTGCAATAAACTCCAAAATAGTTAGCACTGTTGTTTATCATATTAAGAAGAAATGCCCCTTGGGAAGATGGGAAGTTTGGAGTTCCAACAATCAGTTCCCACCAACCGTCAACATCCCGGGTAACCTTTACTTTTAAATTAGGATTTGAGGCGGCAACCCCATCTATTCCATCAATAATTTTAATATGTGTATTGCCTGTTTGAGCGTACAAACTAACTTCATCCCAAGTGCCAACTTGTCCGCCTATTTTTACATAAAAACCATTCAAATCGTTTGTTAAATCTTGCTCATCAGATATCAAATATACTTTTGCAAAATTTGAAGGTGAAGGGTCAAACAATAATTCTACATCAAACTCCCAAACAGCATTAATAGAAACATTACTTTCAGTATATAAATAACTTTCACCACTAATAGAATCTGTTTTATGATGTAAGAATTTCATAGAATCTACTTCAAATTTATCAGTATCACCAGTCCAATTAGGATTATTTGTAAAATTTCCATCAGAAAAATCATCAATAAATTGACCAAAAATAATTGTAGGAAGGCTAAATAAGATAAAAATAAAAAAGTACTTCTTCATAGTCGGTAAATATAGTATTTTTGAAGTGTTAAAAAATAAAGATGAGACTAGCAATTATAGGCGTTACAGGAATGGTGGGTAGAGAAATATTAGATGTTCTTGCAGGCCGAAATTTCCCAATTGACGAATTGATTCCTGTTGCTTCTAAAAATTCTTGCGGACAATTGATTTCTTATAATTGCATGGAATTTACTATTATCTCTTTAGATGATCTATTAAAAAAAGAGGTTGATATGGCCTTATTTTCAGCTGGAGGAAAAGTATCTGAAATTTGGGCGCCAAAATTAGCTGCTAAAGGATGTAAAGTAATTGATAATTCGTCTTTTTGGAGAATGAATGAAAACTATAAGTTGATTGTACCTGAAATTAACGGTAATGAACTTGTTAATGAGGATATGATTATTGCAAATCCGAATTGCTCTACTATACAATTAGTGATGACTTTAGCTCCTTTACACAAAAAATATAGCGTAAAGCGAGTTGTTGTTTCTACTTATCAATCAATAAGTGGTACAGGAAAAAAGGCGGTTGAACAACTGGAAAATGAAGAATTATCCATAGATGGAGATATGGTTTATCCTCATCCTATTTATAAAAATGTATTGCCTCATTGTGATGTGTTTCAGGAAAATGGATACACCAAAGAAGAGATGAAATTGACTAATGAAACTAAGAAAATTCTTGATTCTAAAATTAATGTTTCTGCAACTGCAGTTCGTGTTCCTGTAGACGGTGGGCATTCTGAAAGTGTAAATATTACTTTTGAGAATGATTTTGAAATTGAAGAATTAAAGGATGTTTTATCAAGTATGGAAGGTGTTGTCGTACTGGATAACCCTGAAAATAATGAATATCCTATGCCGATAAATGCAAAAGGGAAGGATGATGTTTTTGTAGGTAGGATAAGAAGAGACTTTACTCAAAAAAATACATTAAATATGTGGGTAGTAGCCGATAATTTAAGAAAAGGAGCTGCTACTAATACTGTGCAAATTGCAGAATATTTGTTAAAGAATAATTTACTTTAATTAAACTCTTTTCGGTAAAAAAGCAAAATCGTAAATATACCCACTGATATACCTGCATCAGCAATATTGAAAACAGGGCGGAAAAAGATAAAATGATCACCACCAATCATTGGGAGCCATTCAGGATAATGACTGTTTATTAACGGGAAGTAAAACATGTCAACTACTTTACCATGCAGCAAGGAGGAATAACCTCCAAATTCAGGCATAAAGCTTGCGATATTATGGTAACTTTCATTAAAAAAAACTCCATATAATGTACTATCAATAATATTACCGATTGCCCCCCCAATAATTAGTCCTATTGCAATTAGAGCTCCATTTGGCATTTTGTTTTTTACAATATCAAATACATATTTTATTCCTAAACTAACTACTATTATTCTGAATAAGGTGAGCAGAGTTTTGCCTGTATGCCCACCAAATTCCATGCCAAAAGCCATACCATTATTTTCAGTAAAGTGAATAATGAACCAATCAAAAATTTGAAATTCTTGTCCTAAAACAAAATGTGTTTTGATCCAAACTTTAAGAATTTGGTCAAGTAAAATAAGAATAAAAGCGGTAAGAAATATTTTTTTCAAAGTAGCTTATTGAGCGTTTTTAGCTTCAATACTTAGTGTAGCGTGAGGAACAAGTTTTAATCTTTCTTTCGCAATTAATTTACCTGTACTTCTACATATTCCATATGTTTTATTTTCAATACGGATTAAAGCATTATTAAGACTTCTAATAAATTTTGCTTGCCTTTCAGCTAACTTAATATTTTCTTCCTTTGAAAGTGTTGATGACCCTTCTTCAAATTGCTTAAAAGTAGGAGAAGTGTCTTCTGTTCCATTGTCAGAATCATTAGCTGTAGCAGCTCTAAGAATATCTAAATCGTCTTGAGCACTTTCAATTTTATCAAGAATGATTTGTTTAAATTCTTGAAGTTCATCTTTTGTATATGTAGTTTTTTCAGCCATTGTAATTATTGTTTTTTAATACTAACTTTTGCAGTTATTTTATCCACTAACTCAATCTCATCAGCTTCATTATCAGCAATCTCTATAAATTCTAATTTGTCTGCTAAAGTTTCATCACAAATATAAGCGAAATTATTTTGAATGGCCGAGCTTAATTGAGCATTATTTTCAACTAAGATATTAACCTTATCAGTTACTTCAAAAGCCTTGTCTTTTCTTAGGTTTTGTATTCTATTAATAAATTCACGTGCTAAACCTTCTTCTTTTAACTTATCAGAAAGAGTAATGTCTAAAGCAACCGTTACTCCATCATTATTAGCAACAATACAGCCAGGAATATCAGCCGAACTAATTTCAACATCTATTAAATCAATTGTGATTTCATCATTAATTTGATAAATTTCATTCTTTTCTATTTGCTTAATATCATCAGCTGTAAACTTGGCAATAACTCCTGAAATTAATTTCATATGCCTACCAAACTTTGGGCCAAGTGTTTTAAAGTTTGGTTTTATTTGTTTGGTTAATACATCAGAATCCTCAGTTAAATAAGCTATTTCCTTAACATTAATTTCACTTAATATAATTGAAGAAATTGCTTCAATATCCTCTTGCATTTTTGAGTTTAAAACAGGAATCATTATTTTTTGTAATGGCTGCCTTACTCTAATCATTTCCTTTTTCCTTAACGATAAAGCAAGAGAGGTAATATTTTGTGCTAATTGCATTTTTCGTTCCAAATCAGTATCTATTTTAGTGCTGTCAGACTTTGGGAAATCAGCTAAATGTACAGATGTTGCAGATTGCAAATTGCTTATGGAATTTAAATCCTGAAACAACCTATCCATAAAGAATGGAGCTATAGGTGCAGACAAAAGTGTAATCTTTTCTAAACACTCATAAAGGGTTTGGTAAGCAGAAACTTTATCAGAATTATATTCACCTTTCCAGAAACGCCTTCTGCTTAAACGAACATGCCAGTTACTTAATTTATCCATAACAAAATCTTGAACCAAACGAGCAACACGAGTTGGCTCATATTCTTCATAAGCGTCTTCAACTTGCTGTATAAGTGTATTCAATTCTGAAAGAATCCATCTATCAATTTCAGCTCTATTCTTAACAGAAACATCCTTTTCAGAGTAATTAAAGCCATCAATATTTGCATATAATGCAAAGAAGGAATAAGTGTTGTAAAGTGTTCCAAAGAATTTTCTTTGTACTTCTTGTATTCCGTTTTCGTCAAACTTTAAATTATCCCAAGGTTGTGCATTGGAAATCATATACCACCTTGTTGCATCTGCACCATATTTATCAATAGTTTTAAAAGGGTCAGTTGCATTCCCTAGTCGCTTGGACATTTTATTTCCATTCTTATCCAAAACTAAACCATTGGAAATAACATTTTTATACGCAACAGAATCAAAAAGCATTGTTGAAATAGCGTGCAAAGTAAAGAACCAACCTCTTGTTTGATCTACTCCCTCAGCAATAAAATCTGCTGGATAATTTTGTTCAAATATTTCTTTATTTTCAAAAGGATAATGCAATTGAGCATATGGCATTGAGCCAGAATCAAACCAAACATCAATTAGATCTAATTCTCTTTTCATTGGTTTTCCATCTGCTGAAACTAAGATAATGTCATCAACATAAGGCCTATGTAGATCAAAAGAATTATAGTTTTCTTCTGAAAAATCACCAGCAATAAAATCAGATAAAGGATTAGTTGTCATAATTCCTGCAGCAATTGATTTTTCAATTTCTGATTTTAGCTCTTCTACCGAATTAATACAAATTTCTGATTCACCTTCTTCTGTTCTCCAAATAGGAATAGGAATTCCCCAAAATCTTGAGCGGGATAAATTCCAGTCTACTAAATTTTCTAACCATTTTCCAAAACGACCCTCTCCTGTTGATTTTGGTTTCCAATTTATGGTTTTGTTAAGCTCCAACATCCTGTCTTTATAATCAGTTGTTTTTACAAACCAACTGTCCATTGGGTAATATAGAATAGGCTTGTCCGTACGCCAACAATGTGGATAGGAATGTTCGTATTTTTCAGCCTTAAAACAAAGATTTTCTTCTTTTAGTTTGATAACTATCTGAACATCAGCAGGAAGTTTTGGTTTCTCATCCTCAGCAGTATAAAATTCATCTTTTACATACATTCCCGCAAAGTCAGTAACTTCATCAACAAATTTTCCTTGCTTGTTTACGAGTGTTAAGCTACCAATTCCATTTTGTTTACATACCCTATTGTCATCAGCACCAAAACTAGGAGCTAAATGAACTATTCCTGTTCCATCTTCAGTAGTTACAAAATCTCCAAGAATAATTTTAAATGCATCTCCATCTTCTGGTTGAGCATAAGGTAAAAGTTGCTCGTATCTTAAGCCTTCTAGCTCCTCTCCTTTTAATTCTGAAATAATATTAAAGGGTAAGTTTTTATTCCCAATCACATAATCCCCAAACTTTAAATCAGAATTATCGTCATTAAAATATTTGTTTGACAGGTCTTTAGCAACAATAACAGTTATTGGTTTTCCTGTATATTGATTTAATGTTTCAATTAAAAGATAGTCAATCTTTTTTCCAACAGCAAGAGCAGTATTAGAAGGTAAGGTCCATGGTGTAGTTGTCCATGCTAAACAATAAACATCATTTTTAGTTTTGTTAAAGATAGACTCTGAATCAGCATTTGAAATTAGCTTAAACTGAGCAACTGCAGAAGTATCTTTTACATCACGATAACATCCTGGCTGGTTTAACTCATGTGTGCTAAGTCCGGTACCTGCTTTAGGAGAGAATGGTTGAATAGTATGTCCTTTATAAAGTAACCCTTTTTTGTGCATCTGTCCTAATAACCACCATACACTCTCTATATATTTATTGTCATATGTTACGTATGGGTTATTCATATCTACCCAATAACCCATCTCTTCAGTAATGTTTTCCCAGCTTCCTTTGTATTTCATTACATTTGTTCGGCAAGCTTTGTTGTAATCTTCAATTGAGATTGTAGAGCCAATATCTTCTTTGGTAATTCCTAATTCTTTTTCAACACCAAGCTCAACAGGAAGTCCATGTGTGTCCCATCCAGCTTTTCTGTTTACCTGAAACCCTTGTAATGTTTTATAGCGACAAAATAAATCTTTAATTGTACGGGCAATTACATGGTGAATACCAGGCATCCCATTAGCTGAAGGAGGTCCTTCATAAAAAGTAAAAGTAGGGTTTCCTTTTCTGCTTTCAATACTTTGATTGAAAACATCAGATTTTCTCCAGTTTTCTAAAACTTCTTTATGGGTTTTAGATAAACTTAAATGTTTGTATTCCTTGAACTTGCTCATGTTTTATGCTAAATATAATGCGTGCAAATATAGTTTTTGCATTTTAGATAAGCAATGCTAATTTGGCTTAAAAAAATAGCAAAAGAAACAGAAAAATTTGTTTATCTAATTAGAATAATTTCAGAGGATTCTTGGTGCTTCCAACCTTCAAAATCTTGATAATATATTTCATAAATATAAGCCCCTAAAGGTAGCTCTTCTCCTGATGATTGGTGTTTTCCATCCCAACCATTATTGCAATCTAAATCATGAATATTATCAGTTGAATATACCAATTCACTAAAGCGACTGTAAACATTAAACACAAAAGTTTCTTCTCTTATTCCATGATGAGAAATGCAGAATTTATCATTTATCCCATCTAAATCAGGAGTAAATGAGTTTGGAATATAAATCCAATAATCATCAGTAATTTGAATATGCTTAAAGGTGGTATCTATACAACCGTTACCATCTTGAATAATTAAACTTACTTGATACATAGCTAATGAATCACTATAGGTATGATAAGGGTTTTCTGAAAAATCAGGAGGAGTGTTGTCTCCAAAATCCCATTGCCAACTAACAATATTTCCTTCTGATTTATCTATTAACTGAGAAGTAGTAAATAAGATGGTCATGCTGTCAGGTTGTGCTTCAAAATTAGCTATAGGAGAGGTTAAGACTGTTACCATAGCCGAACCGTTAATTGTCCCTGTAGAATTAGCATCAGTGAAGCTAGTTAGTGTATAATTTCCCTCTTGTTTAGTGTTAATAATGTATGGGTTAATTGAAGTAGTAATTGAGGGTTGAACAATTCCATTTATTGCATAAGAAAATGTATATGGAGCTACAGCATTATTAAAATAAACTTTTACTTGAGCACTTATTTTAGCATTATTACATATTGTATCATTTCCATCAATAAATGCACTCATTTTATAAATATGTAATGTTATAAGATCATTGTATGTGCCATAAAAAGAATTATTTGCAACTGATCCATTTAAGAGAGTGTTACTGTCGGTTTCCCAAGAATTAAATACATATTGAGGGTCTATGTTGGGGTTAATTGTATTTAGATCATCAACAAATACAGTTTCAGAATATGGGAAAATTGAAACAATATTTCCATTAATATTAATTGAAGTTGTAGTTCCAGCAGGATTGACATCATATGTAATAGTTGGCTTCTTATAAATATATAAAGTTACAGTATCATTGTAATAAGCGTAAAATGAATCTGTCATATTAGTGGCTATTGGCATTAGTGTAACACTATCTGAACTCCAGGTGTTAAATCCATATAAAGGGTCAATATTTGGCGATATATATGCAGTATCTCCTATTATATAATTTTTTGAAGAAGGAAAAGTATTTATTATAGTACCGTCAACAGTAATTGTTGTAGCAGTTCCTGCAGGGATAACATTATATACTATACTTTTTGTTGGAATAAAATAGGCGCGAACTATTACATCACCTTGTAAGTCTAGTACTAAAGTATCAACATTTGGGTCATATATATATGTATTTGTTGAGATAACTTCCCAGTGATCAAAAGACCCACTTTTCACCTCAAAAGGAAGGGATATTCCACCAAACCTTTGGTCAGTCCAAGGGGTATTTAAATTATTAATAATATTTCCATTACTCATTTCTACCTCACCTATCCCTATAATTTCTACTGTAACATCATAAGGGCCTGTAATTGCAGTGTCACAATCTACAAATCCAGAATTCATGCTATCACATCTTGCTAGAATAAAATTTCTTAAATCTTGAACATTTCCCTGCCATGCTGCATATGTACCACCCCATGTTGTTATTTGTCTTGGCATTTCGGGGTCGATTACCGCTATCATACTATCTAAGATATGTATCATAAAAGTGCATGAGAATGAACTATTTGCTAAATCTTGCCATCTATTGACATAATCATCATGAAATTCTTGATTAGTAAGCATTTCATTCCAAATTGGAACATGTCCTTGTCCACCAGTATTACCAAGAGAACTTGGATCACAAGGGTCTGCACCTACACCAGTGTTAGGGACTCCCGTATAATTTGTTCCGTGTCCAAATGTATTATCCATATCCCATAGAGTGTACCGCCATTTCTTTTTATCTCCATTGGGGTCCATTCCTCTCCACCATGCAGTATTCCAATTTAACCAATCAGCACACACAACATAGGAGTTCAATAAAAAATAATCAATTAAACTTCCAGTATTAAACTGACTCTTTGCAGTATTGTAATTTGCTTGATTAACCATTGGATTAGTAGCTACATAATTTACAAAGGTATTCCAATCTGGTTGTGCGTTTGGAGCTCCAAATTCAGTCCAAGTCCCCCCCCAAGTTTTAAGATATTGTAAATTATTTTTATCTTGATCATAATAATAGCTTGTGAAATCCTGATCATCTACCTTTTCTCTCATTTCATAAACCCCCCAATAAACCCCATTCAGATATAGAATACAAGAAGATGTAGACCTTTCGTCTAATCTTAAATCAGCAATTTGTGAAAGGTGATTGACATATGCATCTCTAATATGAGCTCCTGAACCTCCATAAGAAAATGGATAATTGTCATTTGCAGCAGCCTTTACAATAACTCTTTGAAATTTATCTCTGCTTTTAGTGTTAAAGATCTTATCTTGTAAAGCGTAGTTATAACCAAACTGATCTCTCATGACGTAGTCAAATCCTCTTTGATCATATGCCCAAGAATCATTACCATGTTTATTGTATTCTCCAGTTCCTTTATCTAGTAAAACACCATTTTCATCAAACCATTCAATTGTGCCAGTTGGCTCAAGTCCACTTACAGACCAAGAAGGAGTTCCAGTTAATAAATCAGCTGTTCCATTTCCTAACTCATTTCCAGAAACAGACAATATAGGAATTGTATGGGTATCATTAATAAAGAAGGTATGGTAGTCAATAAAACTTGGTGGAATGTTAACTGTTGAACTATAACAAACTGCCTTGATTACTGTTGTTGCTGAAATAGTTATTGCTCCAATATATAGGGTTGAGGTGTTGTCAGGTTCATCACCATTTGTTGTATAGTAAATGGTTATATTAGGGTCAGGAGTAGTTAATGTTAAGTTTACTGTAACAGAATTATAGCCTCCAACCTGAGAAAATACAGGGGTTGTGGCATATTCTTGCATTGCACCAACATTACTTGCATTTGGTGTTCCTGCAGTGAAAACACTCCATAATGCTGATCCATCAGTTTCTCTTCCCCTAGAATGAGAGTTCTGATTAGGTAAAACACGTATGGAATCTTGGAAAACACCTCCAGCATCAGAAAGCATAAAAACTTCATTCCCTTTTGTTTGTGTTATTTTAAAGTTGGAATGAGCATTTCCACCAATTAATTCATCTCTACCAGAACAATAAATAAGAGCAACACTGTTTGCGGGAATAATAAAAGAAGATGGAAAAATCCATTTTGTGGGATTATTAGCTTTATCAGTTAGTGCCCATCCATTTATGTCAATAGGGGCGGCAGTAGGATTATAAAGCTCTACCCAATCCTCAAATTCACCATAATTATCAGCAAAAGTATTATAATTAGCTGCAGAATATTCGTTTATAAGAATTTGCCCATTTGCTGAAAACAATGCAAAACAGACAACTAAAAGTGTATATATTAGTTTGTTCATTCTACAAAAATACGGAAAATTTACGATTTACTAGGAAACCTGGATTCTAAAATCTTATGTGTTCAAACTTATAGTCTGTCTAAAAGCCCTTGCAGCACATTTTTTCTACTTTTGCTGACTATTTTAATACAATTTGATGCAAAATAATATAAAGGAAGATTTACATTTTTTTAATGAATTGATTAATGAGTTAATTAATGATGAATTAAAGAACCCAGTAGCAGGAGCTATACCTGCTACTGAATTAAATTCAAAGTTTGATTTAGCACTAAAGTCAAGCCCGGCTATTGCTGCTGATTTTAAAAAAGAATTAAAAAACCTAGTATTAAATACACCTAAATCTTCTTCAAAATTATTTTTTAATCAGCTATTTGGGGGTAGGCATAGTAAGGCAATTTTAGGTGATTTATTAGCAGTAATGCTAAATAATAGTATGGCAACTTATAAAATTGCAGGTCCTCAAGTTGCAGTTGAAAAGGAAATAATTAAACAAGTAAATCATCTTATTGGATATCCTCAGGGGTGTGGAGGAACTTTTCCAACAGGAGGCTCAATGAGTAATTTTATGTCCATGGTGATGGCAAGAGATAAGAAGAATAGTGAGATTAGAAATAAGGGAATGCAAGGAAAATTAGTTGCTTACACTTCAGAGAATTCACATTATTCTATTGCTAAAAATGCAGCATTTACAGGAATAGGAAGAGACAATATTAGGTATATAAAGTCTGACAATAAAGGAAGGATTAATTCTGTAGCATTTAAGAATCAAGTAGAGTTAGATATAGAAAATGGCTTTACTCCATTTTATATTAATGCTACTGCAGGAACTACTGTTTTATGTGCTTTTGATTCAGTAGATGAGTTGGCATTAACTTGTAAAAAACACAATATTTGGCTTCATCTGGATGGTGCATTTGGTGGGTCAGTTATTTTTAGTGAAAAATATAATCATCTTGTAAATGGGATTGAAAATACTGATTCCTTTTGCTTCAATGCGCATAAAACTTTAGGCGCTCCTTTGAGTACTTCAGTTTTAGTAGTAAAAGATAATAGAGATTTATATAACTCATTTAATAATGATGCTACTTATTTGTATCAAACAGATGATGAAAATTATAATTTAGGGCAAACTTCATTTGAGTGTGGAAGAAGAAATAATGCACTAAAACTATGGACGCTTTGGAAAGCAATAGGAACAACTGGGATTTCTCAGATTGTTGAACATGAATTTCATTTAGCTGATACTGCAAGAAATTATGTAAAAGAAAATTCAGATTATACACTGTATAGTTTTGATAATTCCCTTTCTATTTGCTTTAATTATAAAGATTATGATCCAGAGGATTTATGTACTAAGCTATATCAACATAATAAGTTAATGGTTGGTTTTGGTCATTTTAAAAATAATGCTTTTGTAAGACTGGTGACTATTAATGGAGAAAACTCAACTGAAGAGATCCTAAATTTCTTTAAAATATTGGAAGAGTTTGTTCAAGAAAATTCTGATTTGATAAAGAGGATATAATTTATATCTTTACATCATGCAAAATGACTTTATAATTGTATTGGCTTGGCCAGAAGGAATGGTAGCTGCAGCTGGGTCTTGGTACGATAAGGTGTTAGCTAAAGATGGAAAGTATAGAGTAGGACATTCAGCAATGGTTTTAGTAGATTCAAATACAAAGCAAATGAATTATATGGATTTTGGTAGGTATCATACTCCTCTTGGTTTTGGTAGAGTTAGAGATTTAGAGACTGATCCAGAGTTGAAGTTAAAAACTACTGCTAGTATTGAAAAGGGAAGGATTACTAATATTGAAGAAATTTTATTAGAGATAGATAGTTTGCAATCAACACATGGAGAGGGAAAGTTATTTGCCTCTGTGCTTGATAATATTTGTTTTAAAAAAGGATATAAATATGCTAAATCAATTCAAGATAAAGGAATAGTTGAGTATGGCCCTTTAGTTAAAGGAGGTACAAATTGTTCTCGATTTGTAGCAAGCACTATGTGTGCGTCTAATCCAGATTTACATACCAATCTAAGATTAAAATTTCCATTTTGTTTGTCGCCATCACCTAAGCGAAATGTAAGTATTGCAAATCATAACTATTATATATTAGATAATAGTGATTGTAAACAAATACATAAAAGTTTTTTAAAATCATATTTTACAAGTATTGAGCGCATATAAAATGAAAAAACCATTAATGCCAAATAATATTCCTAATACAGCACAATGGCTAAGTGGTGTAGGTGCAGGTTCTTGGTTTTCAATTTCAAAAGAAAAAACAGAATACAGAATAAAACGATTTTCACCTGAAGGAATGTTGGAATGTGATAGGCTATTCACGGTTGATGATGAAAGTTTTGACATCAATAAGGACTATCAATTTACATACCTTTCACATTGCAAAGAATGTACAATCATACAAAAAAAAATAACATATAAATTTTACAACAATGAATATTAAAGTATATGGTGCCGATTGGTGCCCAGATTGCGTAAATGCAAAGAATTTCTTAAACTCAAAAGGAGTGGAGTTTGAATACATTGACATTACCGATAACCCGGAAGCTATTGCCTTAGTGGAAGAGATAAATAATGGTAGAAGAGTAATCCCAACTTTACTGGTTGATGGCGTTAGTCATACAAATCCAGGTATTGCTGGTTTAATGAAGCTTATCGCATAATAAACTGTAATTTTACAGCCCTAAAAAAAGAAACCTATGAGTGATTCGATAAAACATGAATGTGGAGTAGCAATGCTCCGATTACTTAAACCTTTGGAGTTCTATCAAAAGAAATACGGAACATCCTTATGGGGTTTAAATAAAATGTATTTATTGATGGAAAAACAACACAATAGAGGGCAGGATGGTGTTGGTTTGGCAAACATTAAGTTAGATGTTGATCCAGGAAAAAGATACATCAGTAGAAAAAGATCAGTAGCTACTAATCCTATACAAGATGTGTTTAAGCAAGTAAATAAAAGGTTTGTGGAGTTAGAGGAAAATGATCCTGAAAAACTAAAAAATCCGCAATGGATGAAGGAAAATATGCCTTTTACTGGAGAGTTATTTTTAGGACATTTGCGTTACGGTACTTTTGGCGGCAATACAATAGAACAATGTCATCCGTTTTTGCGTCAGAGTAATTGGAAGACAAGAAATGTAGTATTGGCAGGTAACTTTAATATGACTAATGTTGATGAACTTTTTAATCAATTAGTTGATTTAGGACAGCACCCAAAACAAAAAGCAGATACCGTTACAATTTTGGAAAAAATCGGTCATTTTTTAGATGAAGCAAATGATGAGATTTACTATAAACATAAAGATAAATTCACTAAAAAAGAGATTACTAAAGTAATTGAAAGCGAATTAGACTTACAAGACATTTTAACACAATCTGCAAAATATTGGGATGGTGGTTATGTGATGTGTGGTTTAATGGGGCATGGAGATGCATTTGCACTCAGAGACCCAAATGCTATTCGCCCAGCATACTATTATAAAGATGATGAAATTGTTGTTGTAGCATCAGAAAGGCCTGTTATACAAACTTCATTTGATGTGAATATTGAGGATGTAAAAGAGATTAAGAGAGGGCATGCACTTATCATAAAGAAAGATGGTACTGTTGAAGAAAAGCAAGTTCGCGAGCCTTTAGAAAGAAAAGCTTGTTCGTTTGAGCGTATTTATTTTTCAAGAGGAAATGATGCAGGAATTTATAATGAAAGATTAGAATTAGGAAAGCGTATATTTCCTAAGGTATTAGCGTCTATTGGTAATGATGTGAAGAATACTGTTTTCTCATATATTCCAAATACTGCTGAGGTTTCTTATTTTGGTTTGTTAAAAGGATGTCATGCTTACCTTAATGAAGTAAAGACTAAGAAAATTCAGGAGTTAGGATCCAACCCTTGTCATGATGAAATTGCAAAAATTATGGAGATTTCTCCAAGAGCTGAAAAGATTGCAATTAAGGATGCTAAACTGAGAACCTTTATTACATCAGATGATAGTAGAGATGATTTAGTAGCCCATGTTTATGACATTACTTACGGAACCGTAAAGCCTACTGACAATCTGGTTATGATTGATGATAGTATTGTAAGAGGAACTACCTTAAAACAATCTATTATTAGAATATTAGACCGATTAAATCCTAAGAAAATTATAGTGGTTTCTTCAGCTCCACAAATTAGGTATCCTGATTGTTATGGAATAGATATGGCAAAAATGGGTGATTTTATTGCCTTTAATGCTGCTGTTGAATTATTGAAAGACACCAAACAAGAAAATATCCTTACTGAAGCTTATGATAAGTGTAAAGCACAAGCTCATATACCAAAAGAGGAAATGGTGAATCATGTACAGGCGATATACAAACCATTTACTGCTGAAGAAATTTCAGCTAAGATAAGTGAGCTATTGACTCCTAAAGGAACGAATGCTGAGGTTGAGATAATTTACCAATCTATTTCGGATTTACACGCTTCTTGCCCTGATCACCAAGGTGACTGGTACTTTTCAGGAAACTACCCAACACCAGGAGGAGTGAAAGTGGTGAACAAAGCCTTCATGAATTACATGGAAGGAAATAACGCTAGAGCTTATTAAGCTCTTTTGGCAACTAAACTATACCCAAGATATGCTGCTGGAAGGTAGAATA
>TARA_B110000008_G_scaffold263597_1_pt1 | contig 21614 bp, 22 predicted proteins | sample TARA_B110000008 | Tara Oceans TARA_B110000008 (sample SAMEA4396496) | marine metagenome | biome: Westerlies Biome; feature: [DCM] deep chlorophyll maximum layer (ENVO:01000326); material: water (ENVO:00002006), including particulate matter (ENVO:01000060) such as... | depth 40 m
TCGGCAACACCAAATCGCTCAGGGTCCTTAACATAATATCCAAACACAGTAGATTTCCCTTTTGAAATATTTTTTTTAGCATTTTTTAACATTCCAGAAAAACCAGAACCATAAAAAATATTGTCTCCAAGTACCAAACATACATCATCACTTCCAATAAAATCTTCTCCAATAATGAAAGCCTGTGCTAAACCTTCAGGGCTAGGTTGTTCTTTATAAGATAATTTTAGACCAATTTCTGATCCATTTCCTAATAACTTTTCAAAATATGGCAAGTCTTCAATTGTTGAGATAATCAAAATTTCTTTAATATCAGCTAACATTAGAACTGACAAAGGGTAATAAATCATAGGCTTATCATAAACAGGCAACAACTGTTTAGAAATCCCTTTTGTAATGGGATATAAGCGGGTACCACTCCCTCCTGCTAAAACAATTCCTTTCATAAATAAATTTTAATTAAAATTTTCGTTTTGGTAAATCTTTAAACAATTTTTCGTACAATTTTGAAGTTGGAAATAAAATGACCCAAGCTGTCATAAAAATTAATTGTAAATCTAAATAGAATGATTTATGTTCTTGGTACCACATTTCCAATTCACCTTTATAAGGAGCTATGACACGTTTGTAAAATTCGTGTGGATTTTCTTCTTTAACAGCTGAAATAATTGATTCTTCATCTCTAAAAATAATAGATCCAATACCAGTAAGTCCGGGCTTTACATTGTATATTTTAGATTGTACCTCTTCATTATATGCAGTAAACGTTTTTGTTACTAATGGCCTTGGACCAACTAAACTGATATCTCCTTTTAAGATATTGATGATTTGCGGAAGTTCATTTATCTTAGTTTTTCTCAAAAAAGAACCTATTTTAGTAACTCTAGGATCATTTTGTAAAGTAATAGACCCACTACCCATATTTATAGAGTTTTTAAGCATAGTAGCAAACTTCCATATTTGGAATCTTGAATTGTAGATTCCATAACGCTCTTGGAAGAAAAAAACTTCTCCTTCAGCTGAAAATTTAAGAATGATAACAATGGGTATAAAAACTGGTAATAAAATAATTAGTAATATTAAGCTAACTGAAATATCTAATAATCGTTTAAAAAAATTGTACATAATTTACATTTTTTGATCTAAATGTTTACCAGTTTCAATATGCTCGAAATCTGAAACATATTTTTTTATTAACCCTATAATATCTGACTTTTGAGAATTTACGTCACTAAATACTAGCTCAAAATCAGCTTCTACTTCTTCAAAAGAAATATCAACCTCTGAAGTATTAATATATCCAAGTGAATCAAACTCATTAACTTCATAATCTTCCTCTTCGGTAAAGAACTCCTCATATGTTTTTTCTCCTGATGTATCTGTCTTGAAAAAATAGATTGGATATTTTGAAGAGTACTTATCAAAATCAAATTCTTTAGCTTCTTTTTCCGACTGAACTAACACGGGCTCAAACCCATTTTCTTTTAAAAAATCTAAAGCAATATCTTTAAAATAGATTTGATCCTTGTGAAAATCTAACTTTGGAAAGAAAATATTTCCAGTTTCACCCAGAAATGTAGCTAATAAACAAATTTGACCTGATTGTTCTGGCGTAACAAAAAAACGCTTGATATCAGATGGACAACTTAATGGTTGTCTCTTGATTAATCGGTATATAAACCCATCCAATAAACTTCCATTAGAAAATGCAACATTTGCAAATCGAGCAGTTGTGACTCTAAAATTATTTTTTTTTGATATAATTAATTTTTCCATTAGGGTTTTTGATGCACCCATAATATTTACTGGATTTGCAGCCTTATCAGTAGACACGCTAAAAAAATATTTTGGTGGATTTTTTTCACATAACTTTAAAAGTTTAATAGCGCCAAATACATTGTTTTTGATTAAAGCTTCTACTGAAATTTTATCTTTTTCAGAACGAACATGTTTGTGAGCTGAGAAATTAGCTACTACATGCCAGTTTTCCAATTTAAATATTTTATCAAATGTGCTACTCAATAAATTAACAGGATAAGTTATATATTGAGGATTATAATCTAATAATTTAGAACTTCTTAAATCTCTAGTTAATTCTGTTAAACCATTCTCATTATTATCAACCACCGTTATATTTGCTGGTTTATAATTTAAAATTTGCTTTATATATGATGACCCTATTGTGCCAGCACCACCAATCACAAGAATATTTGAATTATTAATTTTTGAATCAAGCAAGCTATTTGATGACTTTAAATCTTTTTCAAAATTAATTTTTTTAAAATTTGAATTTAGATTTATTTTATTCATATGTGATAGACTTCAACATTTTAGTTAATTGACAATTTATAGTATATATTTTTGGTAAAAAAGATAATAAATTTAGAAGATAAAATATAGGCTCAGTAAATAATTTGGGGATTTTAATTTCTATACCATTATATTTTTTTAAAATAAAAGATTCATTGTAGTTTAAAGGGTCCTTCAAATTTATTATTTCATTATTTAATTTATTTTTAAGAATTATAATATAAATGAATTTAAAAATTGTATCGAAACTTAAAAAACTATAGCTTCTATTATATCCAGACCTATACTTGATTTTAGTTTTAGGAAAATACACTCTTTTTAATAAGTCTTTATCATCCCCATCAATGACTGGACATAATCTTAATATAGTAAAATCTTTGAAAGATGAGGAAACTCTTTTCTCATCTTTTAACTTACCCAAACCATAACTAGAGTAAGGTTTACAGAAATCTGTTGTTTTTAAAGGGAATAATCTATTGGCTTCACCATAGACAGCAACAGAGCTAAAAAAAATAAATTTAACATTTTTCTTGAGAAAAGGTTCTATAATATTTTTGGTCATTAAACAATTATTTTTCATTACTTCAGAGGAAGTTTTATGGGCAATTGCAGCAAGATGTATTACAATATTAATGTCTTTGGGAATTTTTTCAGCAGGTATTGGTAATAATAAATCGTGTTTTATAGTCATAATATTTTTAGATCTTTTTTTTGATTTATTATTACGAGAAATCAAAAATAAATTAAAATTATTATTTGATAAATTAGTTACCAAACGTTTTCCTATTAACCCAAAACCACCAGTAATTAAAATATTCATAGAATTATAACTGACTAAATGTTTTAAAATTATAATTATTTTTTTTTAATAATTCTATAATTTTATTGAGACGTTTTTCTACTTTATTTCTTTTATAATTATATCTTAACTTAGTTAAAAAAGATGCATTTTTTGGTAATTCAAAATAAACAGTACTTAGTTCAAAAGGGTGAATAAAAAAATTAACAAATTTTGAATTTTTTAAATACCTTTTCAATAACCATATATATATAGGCCAGGGAATTATTCTAAGATATCCACCACCTGCAATAGGAATATTTATACCAAGAAATTTAATTGTACTAACTTCAAAAACTTTAAAATGATCTTTTTTGAAAATATCTTTCTCTTGTTTTTTAAATCCATTTAAATCAAGATTAACATATAAAGGATGTTCTTTTTGTGTAATTTTACTAGAATCATATTTTATACCTAATTTAATCAATTCATCTAATCTTTTTCTGTCGATAGCAAAACAAGGTGAACGATATCCATATGAATTTTTAGGGAGAATAGATTTCATTTCTAAAAGGGTTTCTTTAGTATCTATAATAAATTCATTAATATTTTGTTCTATAGGTCTTTTATGATAATATGAATGCAAACCAATATCGTGACCTTCTTCATCTAATTTTTTTATTATTTTCTTTAGACTACCTATCAATTCTCCTACAAAAAAAAAAGATGCTTTTATATTATGTTTATTAATGATTTTAATAAATGTATGTAAACCATCCATCACACTTTTCTTTCTATCAGTTTTAAAATTTTTAAAATACTCTAGATGATACCATTCTTCAACATCAATTGAGAACACTGCAATTTTTTTAGTAGATTTTTCCTCCATTTTTTATAAATATTTTAATATCATTATTTTTTGGCCAAGTAAAATATTTACTTTCATCAACATTATTCTCCTTAAGTTCAATAATTTTATCTACGATACCTAAAATACTCTTAAGCATTAATTTTCCACCTATTTTTTTTGTTAATAAATTAAGCTTATAAATAGATTTAATACCTTTGATATTAATTTTTTCTTGTAATACTATTTTTCCATTATCAATTTTAGAATCCATTAAATGTACAGAAACACCTGTATATAATTCTCTGTTTAATAAAACCCAAAAGCTAGGCATTAATCCTGAATAATTTGGAAGAAAAGAACAATGAAGGTTAATACAGTTGTATTTAGGAATTTCTAATAATTTATTCTTAAATATGGATGGTGCAGAATAAGAAACAATAAAATCTAATTTTTTTAATTTCAAATCCTCCGTAAACTCTATCAAATTTGGATTCTCAATATAAGAAAATTCAATATTATTATAGATTGCTAATGATTTTATGCTTTTAACCCCAAAAAATAATTTATAGTAAAATATTTTATCTAAAATTTCCAGCATTTGATGAAATACATACTTTAATCCAAGACCAAATGCTCCTGCAAAAAGAAAAGATTTAAAAAAGAATAATTTTTTATTAGCTAATGAGCCTTTAGAATTAATAATATGAATACTTTTTATTTTAATCCTATCGTTATTAATAAGTAATTGAATGTTTTTTGGAATAAAAAATTTATCTTCTTGAGTTATGACACTAATATTAATCATTTAAATTATAATAAGATCGAGTTTAATAGGTTAATATTAAAACATTTGAATAAGTTTTAGTGGTACTCGCAAAAAAAACATAAGTAAAGCTTTTAATAGTCCATACTCTTTTCTAAATTCATTAGATACAATTAAAAAACTTTTAAATCCACTTGAGGTTACACCTCCACCAAGCATTTTAATATGATAATGGTTAGATTTTGTCCATTTAGGTTTTAAATTGAATAAACTCGATAAATAAATATGATCAGCTATAATATTAGATGAATAATCATAAACTAAACTTTTAACAAATTGTTTTTTATAAATTATAGGCATGTGAGGGGGTTGCGCTCCAAAACCTAACATCCAAGGTTTCCAAAAAGTAACAGTATGTTTTCTAATTTTATTATAAAAATCAATATACTGATTACCAAGAATTATATCCAATTTTTCAAAATCCATTTTATGTATTAGAACACGCATATCTTTAGGCTTAATTAACAATTCATCTCCTGCATGTACTAAAATAAAATATTTTGTTTTAACCTTTTCTATACCTTTATTCAAAGCATCATACCTTCCTTTATCAGGTTCTTCAATCAATGTGAGATTATTTTTATTAATTAATTCTAAAAGTGATCTTTCAAGTACTTTACCTCCATTAACTACTATTAATTTTACTCCATTATCAATATGTTCTTTGTATGATAAAAAGGTTTTATTTATAAATCTATCATTATAGGTGATAGTTACAATTGTTAGATTTTTTAATTCTTCATTCATCTATCTATATCTTATTATTTTTATATAAAGTATTGAAAGTAAAAATTTATTTATTAAATATTAATGGAAATATTAAATTTTAAAAGGGTTTTTTTAATAAAATATCTCATAAATGTTTGAAATGCTAAAATTGATTTAAGTAAATAAGAATTTAAATGAATATTTCTTAATTTAATTTCATTTCCATATCTAGTCCATATAACTTGACTAGAATCTCCTCCAAGAGCATAAACTGAAACAATTATATCAAAGTATTGATGTTTGATTCCCTTTACATACAAACCTACATTTATTCCATAATCTGATGGATGATTTCTTTCAGGGTAGTAATAATTATCATTAAACAGCTTTCTTTTATAAAATGCAGATTGATGGTGAACTGAACAATAACAATAAATTCTCCAATTCCAATAACTTTTAAAAATCTTATTATTTGAGTACTTAACATTACCAATTATTAAATCAGTTTCAGAGTTAATCTCGGAATTAAATATTTTTTCTAATACTTTTTCATTATGTAAAAAATCATCAGATCCTATAAAAAAAACCCAATCACCTTTTGCAAGCTTAAGCCCCTTATTCATTCCATCAAAAATACTTTTATCTTTCTCTGATATGTATTTGGAAATAACGTCAGAATTATCCCTTATAATTTCCATAGTCTTATCTTCAGATTTAGCATCAATAATAATAAATTCAAAATCCTTAAAAGTCTGATTCTTTATTGAATCAATAGTACGTTGAAGAGTTTTTCCACTATTGAAAGTTGTACAAATTATTGACAACTTTTTATTTAATTTTTGTTTCATTTAAGTTTAAGTTATGATTGAGACTTATTATCATGGTAATAAGAAATATACCCATACCACCACTCCAAACGTATGGGTTTGTGAATGAGGCTATAATTATTCCTAATTGAGAAATAGATAAAAACGCTAAATCATTATTATTTATTTTACAAGACATAAAAAACCCTTTGATGGGATACCAAAGATAAATATATAATAATAGTAAAGAGCCAAAAATTCCTCCAACAACATAAAGCATTACTGGCGCTACTTCTATCACAAAGTCTTCTTTTAAATTTCTAGAATCTAAGTCTTTAATTACTGCACCAATTCCATCGCCAAAAAACAAAGAGCTAATTGACGATTTTTCTAATCCTTTTTCAAACTGTGAGATTTTAGTATCAATTGAATATAATTTTGATTTTTCTACTAAATTTTCTCGATTAGTAAATATAAACAAAGAAGTTAACAAAACAGCAGATGTAACAGTTATAAAAAGAATATATTTTTTTTTGTAAAAATAATATAGCATAGTAACTACAAAAACTCCAAAAAATAACCCATATGTGAACAATAAGAATATTTGTATTAGTGTAAGTGTAATTAATAAACTCTTAATCAAAATAGACTTATGATATATGAAATGATAAAGCAATGCAGGAATAAAAAAAGAACATGTTTTAATAAAAATTCTAGGAAATCCATTTTGTTGAATAGTAAATCTAGTTAAGTCATGATTTTCAGATAAATAAATTGCAATGTCAGGTTTATACAGCAAACAAAGTGCTATGAATAAAAAGTAAAAACTTAATAAATAAACTTGAACTACAAACAATTTTATAATTTTTTTGGGTGAAAATTCTGAAAACAAAACATTAAAAACTGGAATAAGTAAAAAGACTAAATATGGATTAATAAACCACATAGCGTTAGATACTAAATTTCCTTTAATTATGAGACTGTAAAAAAGTAGTAGCCCGGCAATACACCATACCTTTATAAAAAATTTAATATTTTTTGAAGAAAGAATTTTTTGACCATAAAGAAAAAATGTTACTATAATTAAAGAAAAAAAAATCAAGTATCTAAAATTTACAAATCCTATCTTAAAATCAATTAAAAAAATATTGAATAATGAAAATAATCCAAAGAGAAATAAAACAATATTTTTAGATTTTAATGTCATTTTTTTAATTTATTAAGAGCCTTAATTTTATTTAACAAGTCATTATCAATTAAATTTAGCAGCTTTTTTAAGTCATAAATTCTATAAAAAGTTTTAATGAAATCTTTCTTCGAAAAATTATACTTTTCTAAATAATAAAAAACAGAATTAAAGTACTCAATGTGTCTTTCAATACTAGAACTAGTCGTATGACCTTCCAAATGTATGATTGGTAAATCTAATATTTTAACTATTCTATTTTTAACCCTCATTAATAAGTCAGCTTCCTCATTACAAAGAAAAATTTTCTCATCAAAACTGCCAGAATTTAAAAAAACTTCTTTTTTAATTGAAAAGGCCGCTCCCCAGGGCCATATGTGATGATTTAAATAAGTATTATTAATAATAAAAAAACCGAATCTAGACACTATGTTTAATAATAGTGTGTTAAACAAATTTGTTTGAGGGAAATATCCAATAGTGTTATTTCTGTTATGATTAATATCTATAAGGTTGTATCCTAAGATCATATTTTTGGCTTTATTCTTTTTAAAAATACGAATGGTCTCATTAGAAATATTTTTCGTTAAAATAGTATCAGGATTTAAAAAAAAAACAATTTCATTATTAGATTTTTCAACTCCAAGATTATTGCCATAACCAAAACCACCATTTTTAGGGCTTTTATAGTAAGAAATATCAAAATTATATTTTTTTAAATCATTAATATCAAATTTTGAATCTTGATGATTATCAATTAATATAACTTCAATATTTTTTGTATCCTCATATTTATCAATTGAATTTAAACAATCAAATATTACACTCTCACTGTTATAAATAACTATTATGAACGATATCTTCATGCTTATTTAAAATTTTAATCCTAAACGGTTAGGACTTTTAATGAAAGAATGTAAATAGTTATATATATATTGTTTTTTTATATTAACTTTTTGATATCTATTTATATCATTAAATAATTTTTTTTCATCATATTTTTTACCAAGTAAAATAGTTTCTGATCCTATTTCAATTTTAGACAAATCAACATAATTATTACAATACGAAAGATATGCAGTTAATAGTGCGTTTTCTTTTTGAACCTTATCCAAATTGTCAATTAAATGGCAATTTAAAAGATGTTTTTTATAATCTTCTTTGGATTCACTATCAATTGTAAAACCTAAATTTGAATATGGCGGTTTTGCAGCTAAAATAACTGGTTTACCCACACAAGAAAATTCTAAACCAATAGTTCCTCCACAAGTAACAATAATGTCTGTAGCTTGAATTAAAGAATTTTGATTTTCATTTGGGTCGATTATTGTAATATTGAAATTATATTTCTTTAAAATTTGATCTAATTTTCCTTTTTCTTTATAAAGGTGTGCTGAGGGATGTTCTTTAACAATAATATTAATGAGTTTATTATTTGATAAAATTTTAGCAGTTTCAATAAACCATTCATAATAATCGGAGTATAAAGTTTGGGGATAGGCATGAGGGGCATCACAAAAAATATGAGGTGTAATTGATACTATTTTTTTAGTTTTATCAAGTTTATAGTCACTACAAAACTGTTCTTTATTTTTAAATTTCTTGTTTTTAAAAGCATTCAAAATATCATGTTGGTCAATCGAACCAGAAAATCTTTTTTCAAAATAATCATTAGCTACTCCTATTGCTTCTTTTTTATTTTTAATATTATCCAAATAATCATTTGATATTGAAGAACAATGTTCATTATAATCATTTTTAGAATTAAACTTAGAAAGTTGAAATGAATTTAAATTTAATGGTGTAATACATTTAACATTGAATTTTTTAGTAAGTTCAAACAACAATCCATGTCTATATGTATTATCTCCTAGAACAACATATTTTATGTTATGAGTAAAAAATAATTGTTTAAAAGAAAAATAAAAAGCAACTTCTATTACAATATTTAATCTAAACTTAAAATTAATTTTATTAATCGTAATTATTTTGTGTCTAATTAAAATTGCATCATAAATATACTTTCCAATATTAATACCATCTATTGTAAGGTTAAGTAATTTTTTTTTGTTAATTGAAAAAAAAATTACAATTAAAAAAGCAAAATTTTTAAAAATTGATTTTATTAATAGTGATTTAGAGTTAAGAGTATTTCCGCATAATGATTTTATAAAATCATGGTTTTTATTATCAGGTGGGAGTAAGCAAATTGGCTTTAAATTAAGTATTGATGATAAAGTAAGACCTACCTTGGTTATACCATAGATTAAGTTTTTTATAGGATAAAAACTTTCAAATAATATTACTTCATCGGATTTTAAATTAAAATTATGATTGAAGTACTCTTTGTTTTCTTTAAATTTTTTTTTGTTACTCATATAAAAGTTTTTAGTTTAAAATGAACAAATATAAATGAAAGAAGCAGTCCAGCTGAAAACGAAAATAAAGTTGAAAAAGCAGCTAATATTATTCCATATTGACTCAAAAAAAAATAATTCAATATCAGATTTATAATTCCAGCAAAAAAAACTGAGATAGCGGACATCCAATACTCATTAAAATAAATTAGTATTCCATTGTATAGTTTCCAAATCCCGTCAATCATGTAACCAAATGAAACAATAACAGCAATAGTTGCTGAAATAAAATATTCTTCATTTAAAAATCTTGTAATAAAAAAATATGAAAAGGTGGATATAATACAGCAAAGTATAAATAAAATAATAGATATTTTTAATATATCTTTCTTGATTATGTTTAGCCTTTTATGCTTGAAGTTTTCGATAATTCTTGGCATCCATGCTCTTGAAATAGCAACTTGAACCATTAAAACTATCATTCCGAACTGGTATCCAATTCCATACTTACCTGTAGATGCTGTATTTAAAAACTCTGTTATTAAAATTCTATCACTTTTTTCAATAATCCATGATAACAATTGTCCAAAAAATAAAATATATCCTATCGAATAAAAACTTTTATCAAATTTTATTTTGGGTATAACTAATTTATCGAACCTTGCATAAACATATATAAATAAAAAAATAGCAGTTAAAGAAAGACTTCCTATTCTGGCGTTTCCAGTTTTATACAAATAAACAAAAAATAAACTTAAAAAAAAGTTTAATAATGCGTATGATATAATTGTTTTAGCATATTTTATAGATTTTTTTTCAAGTTGGTAGGATGTTATAATAATTGAATAAAAAGAAGTTGAAACTGAAAAAAGTATTAGACATATCAATAGGAAATTTTCAAAATCTAAAAAAGAACTAATTGATAATATAATAACAGAAATTAATATAGAATTAAAAGTAATTCCGTTAAAAACAGTTTGGAAATGATTCTCCTTTTTTTCACTGTAAAATTTAACCAAATGAGTGCTACTTCCAAATAATATTACAACAGTTAATAAAGAACTAAATGAAACAAAAGTTTCAATTTTACCTATTTCAGAAGGAGTAATTAAATAGGTTAAAAGTATAGTGAATATGAAAGAGAGTCCTGCTGTAAATACAGAAGCAATTAGATAAACTAAAACATCACCCTTAAAATTTAAGTTTGATAAACTTTTCATCAATTATAATTAATAACTCGATCAATAGTATTTGTAATTTTCCAAATTATTTTCTTTAAAACATTTAAAAAATTAATATCCAATTCTAGATCATTAGCATTGTTAAACCAATTAGTATATTTTTTTGGGGTTCTCCAATCATCTCCATAAAGTAATTTAAAATATGATTCTGTATCAGATGGTATTTTAAAAAAAATATTTTCGATTTTTATCTCTTTAAATTTATCATATACTTTAACAGGATGTGACCTTTTGAAAATATTAGTTTCTGGAACATCATTCACAAAAAAATATTTTTCCTTGTACCAAAAACAAAAATCAATTGAGTGATAGGGTGCTTTAATAAAAACAATTTGAGAATATCTTTTTCCCTTTTTTAAAACTCTTAGATAACTGTATCCTAAAGCTTGCATGTTATCAATTATATTATTTATGATTAGCTCAGTAGGCTCTAAAATATCAATATCGACATCAGTATCCCAATCTAAAAGTTTCCCTTCTCTAACAAGACCTAAGGCCGTACCACAACTGAAAAAATAATTGCAATTCTTGAACTTATTCAAAAAACTTATTACGTTATTTATTTCTGAATAAACACCTTTTCTTTCAAAAATAGGAATTGAGAGATTTATATTTTGATTGTTTTTGTACCATATATCTTTATACATCGTCTGTTTTTATGTGATTATTAATTTTACTAATCATCAAATTATTTTCATTAGATGTCCTGACAGCAAATCTAAAGTAAGATTTTCCATCATTAAACTTTGAACTAACATCTCTAATATAGATTGAATCTTGATTTAATAATTTTCCTATTAAATTTAAAATTTTAGTATCTGTTTCTACTAAAATAAAGTCAGCACTACTATCGAAAACTTTGTTAACCCATTTTTGCAACTTCATGTTTTTAATGAAATCATTTCTATCATTTACTGTTTTATCTATAGAAATTTTAAATTCATTTCTATACTTTAACATAATTTCTAAAAAATATTCAGCAAAAGAATTAAAATTCCAGACAGGAAGTGAATTTTTAATCTCAGAAATCAAATTTAAATTATTTGAATATACGTATCCTATTCTCACACCTGGAAACCCGTGACTTTTACTCATACTTTTAATAATTAGAAAATTATCTAATAATTCTGAACCTGATATTTCAGAGATAGAGAGTGAATTTGAAAAATCAATAAAAGACTCATCAATTATGAATAACTTCTTTGGATGATTCTTAATTAGGTCGTAAATATTTTCAGATTTAGTAAAAGTTCCTGTTGGATTATTAGGGTTTACAAAAACAATAATATCATTATTTTGAATTTTATTTGAAATCTTTTTAAAATCAAATAAACCATCATCTTTGTAATATTCTTTATTATTGAATATTTTTTCATATTCGCCAAATGTCGGAGAAGGCATTAGAACTTTTACATCACAATATTTATTATTTATAAAAGGATAGATTTGTGCAGCACCGTTTAATGCGCACAACCTTTTTTCATCTTTTAACAAGTAATAAGATAGCTTTTTATTGAAAATTTTATTTGAAGAACCATAATTCCAAATTAATTCTTCAATATTATTTTTAATGTCAGCGATCATTGAAGGCGTTGGAAAATACATGTTTCTTATAAAAGAAAAATCCACTATCTCATAATTCCAGTAACCTCCCCAAGCGTTACCTAAAATCTCCTTTTTCTTCTCTTTACCAAATTTGTATTCAGCTATTCTAATATCGTTAGTGTCATCTACCTCAATCCAATCTTTATTATCCACTAATAAAGAATAAATATCCTCTTTTTGCATATAAATTAAAATACCTAAGACTAACTCATAATAACAATTATCATCAATAACCTCAGAATAATAATTTAAAAGTTTTGAGAAAATATTGTTTGTAAAATCTTGAGAAAATTTATAAATATTTAAAGTTTTATATTTACCTGTAAATGAAAAATCAGAGTCTTGAAGGTGTGGTGGTATTACTTCCGTAATTTTATTTTTTGTCCCAATTTTTACAACAGTACCATCCATACCTGAATGATATTTAGACACTAAAGCAACATTTTTATTAGAATCATTTATAAGATTACATATGATTTTATAATCATAAATTAAATCTGATTCAATCAAAATAATATCGGAATCTATTTTAATATTTTTAAAGGCTAATGATAATGAATATATATTGTTGGTTGTCTTAAAGTCTTTATTATTTACAAATTGAAAGTTAACATCATTATAATTATTTAATAAATAATTTTTCAACTCTTCAGATCTATAACCAGTAACCACTACAATGTTGTTTACTGCGTTATCAATTAAAGAATCAATAATATTATCAATGATAGTAATGTCATTGATTTTTAACAATGTCTTATGTTCATTGTCTGTTAAAGGACGCATTCTATTTCCATAACCTGCTGCTAAAATTATTGCTATCATTTATATTTTTATTAACTTATTAATCTTACAATAGAAAAGGCCTCTGCGAATTTCAACCCTACAGTTATACCTCTATACTCGGCAAGTATTTTTAAAGCTTCAGGTGATCTTGGATGTGGGTATTTTCTTTTTTCAAATTCATAACACTCCATACCTTTTATTTTTGCCTCTAGATTCTTTTCACTCACCTCAATAAATAAGTTAGGTGTAAATTTTCTAGGATCTGAAGATGCTATCCATTCTGTTCCAGATGGAGTTTCAAAAGTTATAACTGTTTTTACAATTTTATCTTCCATTGGTCTTGTAGCTGTAATGACTGCTTCAAAAGTTCTTTGATGATCTATATTTACATCTCCCCCATGATGCGTAAAAATTATTTCTGGTTGAAATGTACTCTTCTCCTTTTCAATAACTTTAATAATATCTAACAATGCAACAGTATCGAACCTGTTATCTGGAAAATCATAAATTCCTGCAGATTCGTAACCAATAGCTACTCTTGCTTGTTCTATATTTTGTCTATGTTTTTTTAATTCTTCTCTCCAAAGCTCTGGATCTCTTTCATTTGAACGTGAAGTAATTCCTTCACCTAAAATTACAGTTCGTACTTGACAATTATATTCACTAATTAATTTATGCATCGTAGCTCCTAAGCCTAATAATTCATCATCTGGATGAGCAACAACAACTAATATTTTTTTGTTTTTAAATATGTTTAACATCTTTTTAGTTATTTATATCTTCTAAATTAAGTCTGTCTCCGTGCGATAAATTTTTATTGACAGATTTACCCATTACTTCAAAGTAGTATTTTGGTGCTAATCCAAAACTTGGTCTCACAATTTTAATATTCTCTTCTGTTATTTTATCACCAGCTTTAATTTCTTTATTTACATATATAGATCTACCAAATCTTCTTCCTGAAATTTGTTTTTCCGTCAACTCAAAGGTTTCCTGTCCAATAGCAAGTTCTGCATTTCTTATATCTTTTACCAACAATGTAAATTCTTTTTCGTCCATAGAAAAAGAAGCATCGGGACCGCCTACATCATGATTTAAAATAAAATGTTTTTCAATTACTTTTGCCCCCATAGCAATGGATAGAATTGGCACTAAGTTTCCCATAGTATGATCTGATAATCCGACTTTAACTTTAAACTCTTTAGCAAATTTTTTAATCATAATTAAATTTGCCTCTTCAAAAGGTGCAGGATAAGATGATGTGCATTTTAAAATCGTAATATCGTTATTTCCTTCACCTTTACATGTTCTAATTGCCAATTCAATATCATCATACGTTGCAATTCCTGTAGACATAATTATAGGTTTTCCTTTTGATGCTATGTATTTAATTAAAGGTATATCAGCAATTTCAAAAGATGCTATTTTGTATATAGGATTATCTAAAGATTCTAAGAAATCAACAGCCGTTTTATCAAATGGTGTTGAAAAACAAAGGATATTCTCCTCTTTTGCTAAGTCAAATAATTCTTTATGCCATTCCCATGGCAAAGATGCTTCTTGGTACAATTCATACAAATTTCTTCCATCCCAAATTGTACCTCCTTTAACAATAAAATCTTCTTTATCAGAATTAAGAGTCATTGTTGATGGTAGATAAGTCTGAATCTTTATAGCGTCTGCACCTGTTCGTTTTGCTGCTCTTATTGTTTCTTTTGCAATTTGTATATCTCCTCCGTGATTCGCAGATAATTCTGCTATAATAAAGCATTTTTCTTCCATTCTGTTTATTTTTTGATTATTCTTACTTCACTCTGGATCTCGCCTGATGCATTTATACTAGCTTTAGAAAATTCAAATTTAAAGTATTCGTTTTCAATAAATGCATTTGGATATCCTTTAGCATCAAGCATTCGAATATAATTATAAATATCTTTTATTTGCTTTAAGCCAGACATGTCACTTTCTTTAGGTGTTCTTCTTTTAAAATGAACAACATCACCCTGTTGTTCAATTGGTTCTATATCCTTATCAATTAACTCAATTATCATTAACTCGATTATAGAGTTTGCCCTCATTAAAATTTCTTCTGCAGTTCCTTGTAAACTCAAATCTTCTTTGAGATAAATTGGACCTGCGTCTAATTCTTTGACCACCCTAAGCGCTGAAATTTTGGTTTTCTCTTTACCTAAGACAATTAAATTCTGTAGTGGACTACCTCCTCTACCGAAAGGTAAATCTGTCATATGAAAAACTATACATTCAAATTTTTCATATATATCTTTTGGAATTATATATGACCAATGTGGTATGAAAATTACATCTGGTTTAATTGACTTTAAATAATCTAAATTAAAATCTTTTCGTTTATCAATTAAAATCCAACTAAAATTTTTTTTAATTTTAGATAAATTATTTACAATATTTTTATTCCGAGTCTGCTCAGATAAAATAACATATGTTTGCGTTGGATTTTTCATTAGCTTTGGATGAATTCTTTAAATCCTTTGTAAAATTTTGCCCCTTTTTTAGGTTTAATGAAATTTGAAAGTTGCTGATCATATACATCTTCAATCGACCATTCTAAGTCCCTAAAACCTAATAAGTGTCTGAACAAAATTGTACTTGAAAATCTCGGGTTTATTTCAAAAATAACAGGTTCCCCTTTATGTAAACGAAGTTGAACATTTATACTACCTTGTAAATTTAATAATCCTGAAAGATCATAAAGCAACTTTTCTATTAGATCATTTTCTATCACTTGACCATAACCACTGTATCCACCAGCTGTCAGTTCTCTATTAAATATTATAGTTCTAACTTCTTTTTTTGTCGAACGAAAAACACAGCATGTGTATTCTCCATTTGTACCATCTAAAAACTCCTGAAATAATAAACCTTTGTATTTATTTGAAATAAATTTTAATTCTTCAATTTCATTTACAATAAAAATATTCGAATTACCCGCTCCTGTATTGGGTTTAGCTACAAGTGGAAAGACAATGTCTTTTTTGTTATCTAAAGAGTATAAATTTGGATAAGGTAATTTATTCTCTTTTAAAAAAAGACTAGTTTTTCTTTTATCAAAACCAATTTCTCTTGATAACTCATTAGCAAGGAGAACTTTTGTAGGTTTGAGGTTTTCAATGATTATTTTATTATTAGTGTAAAATCTAAGCTCTGATTCTGAGACGGGAATAATGACATCAATTTTATTCTTCTTTATAAAATTATTTAGTTCAATTAAATAATTAGGTTCAATTATTTTCAAACAAGTTTCAAAATGATCAAATATAAATTTTGCAGCATTTTTGGATGAAATGTCCCAACCAAAAGTTACACAGTTTAAATCTTTAAGTATTTTACCTATACTTTGTCCAATATCTCCACCACAACTAGTAACTAAAACATTATAATTTTTATTCATCTTTTTTTCTAGTTAGTATATTTAAATTATATAATTTATTAGGATCAATAGAATTAACCTCTTCTATAAGTGAATTTGTATCGTATTTTGTTTTCTTAATAAAATAACTTTTTTCTTTTGTGTCTACTAAAGCCCAATAAGCGTACCCACCTTGTTCTCTTGATTGACCTACAGAACCTGGATTTAATAGAATACTATCTTCGCCTTGATGTGTGAAAGAATAATGAGTATGCCCCATTAATACAAAATCGTGTTGTTTGGAGTTACATTGTTTAAATTTTTCAATAGTTCCATCAGGATATAAGTATTCATCAGGATCCCAAGGCGTACCATGGTTAAGTTCAAAAGAAACACCATCTAAAATAATTGTTTTTTTTGAGGGTAACCCAATTAATGAATTTATAGTTACGTTATCTAATTTCTCAATTGCATGCTGATGACCACTTCCATACTTTAAACGTATTGATTCATTTAAAAATGGATTTGATAATAAATTACTTAAAATATCCTCATGATTACCTTTAATCATGTCGAAATCCCATTTAGCAAGTAAAGTCAATACTTTATCAGGATGGTAATAATATCCTACAACATCACCAAGTATCAAAAGATGTTCAACCATTTCATTTTTAGCCTTTTTTAAGACCGCAACAAGGGCATCATAATTACCATGAATATCTGAAATAACAGCTATTTTCATTAGTTTATTTGTATTGTTTTGAGTATATCCTGAGCAACATCAATTGCAGCTCTTAATTGCCCTTTTTTTTGTAACTCTTTATGTTTTTCAACATCAGGAAAATCATTAGTTCTCAAACTTTTCTGCATTTCTGTATCTATGACTCCTGGATCTACATTAAAAAATCGATGTTGCTTATATTCGCTTTCAGCAGTGTTAAAAAACATTTCAGTAAATGCTTTTGATGAACAATAGAGAGACCAATGACTTATGGGTCTATTTGCTGCACCAGAACTAATATTTACGAATGTTAATTGGTTTATATTAAAATTTTTGAGTAAGTATTTAGTTATCAACATTGCTGATTTTATATTTACTGAAATAGTTTTATCTATTGCGGTTTCATCTAAATCTTCAATTTTTACAATTGGCTCAATAATACTTGCGTTATTAATAAAATAAATCTGTTCATTTTCAATCAAATCATTTAAATCTGTAATTTTTTCAGCAATTGAATCAACAGCTAAGTCTATTTCTACAAAACAGAATTGCTTTGAGGAATATGCTTTTTGTTTCTCGCTTAAACGTCTAGATATGGAAATAACAAAACAGTTTTTATCTTTAATTAAAACATCCACAAATGCTTCACCTAAACCTCTATTTGCCCCAGTTATAATAAATACTTTTTTTTTCATATTATAGTTGTTCACGTGTATTAAACTTACTATGAATAATGACATCTATATATGTTCCATTAAAAAAATAGTGTTCCTTCAATTCCGCTTCTTTAACAAATCCAGAGTTTTCAATTGGCACATATAAATGTGGCCTTAAATCAAAAGCAAAAGTGAAAATTTTATGAAATTTTAGTTCAATAAATGCGACTTTCTCAATTAGTTTTAAAAATATTTCCCAATTAGTTGAGAAATATTTTTTCTCTAATTCGTTATCCATAATAAAAGATATTTCGGCATTTTTATCATTCCAATTAATGTGTACTAATCCCCCATAACCAATACATAAACCATTTTTTATAAATGAAAATAATAACTGATTGGGCTTTTCTTGGTCAAACAATTTGTTTACAACGTTGTTAAAATAATATTCTTGGTCTGATTCGATTAAAAGCTTATCCTGCCTTAAATGATATATTTGTTCATTCCTCCATTTCAAAATTTCCATACGATCTTCGTAACGAATGGGAACTATTGAAAACGCATCGATTGAAAATATTTGGTTAGTTAAAACTTTATAAGAATTCATTGTAATGATTAATTTAATCTTTTAAAGCCTGAATGACATACCGGTCCATCTAATAAATCATTAATATTTAAAACTTCAGATTCGCATTTTGCTATGGTACTATACACAATGTCTAAAGCTTCAAAATATGACTTTAAATGTTCATCTTTGTGTGCTGTACTTGCATAAAAATTTGTACTTGCTAAATAGCCTTTTTTAAGCATTTCTTGTGTAATAAAAGTTTTATATTTAACTCCATTTTGACTATTAAAGCTATAAGTTGTCATAGCAGGTATTCCCAAAACAGTAATATCTAGTTTGTATAAATTAGCCAAGTCCTTCCAACCTTTTTGCATTTTCTTACCAGTCGATGTTATGGTTTCCCAAGATTTTTCACGCTCCATTATTTTTAGAGTAGCAAGTGCTGCTGACGGACCAATACGTTCAGTCCAAAATGTACTACTAATGAATGTGGATTGTGCGGCTTGCATTACTGACTTCTTACCTACAACTGCAGTTAAGGCATAACCGTTACCTATAGTTTTTCCAAACATAGCCATATCAGGTATAACATTAAATTTCTTAAATATTCCACCATAAGTTTCTCTAAAACCAGAAGAACATTCATCAAAAATAAGTACGATATTTTTTTGTGTTGCTAAATCTCTAACCTTTTCAAGAAAATTATCTTCAGGTCCAAAATTTCTCATCACTTCCATCTTTATGACCCCAATATCATTTTTTTCAACAATATCTACCAGCTCTTCATAATTATTATAGTGAAATGGAAATACTGAATTCTTTAAATTACTAGGAACACCTTTAGGACTAAGTCCAGGTATCAAATGTGCTTTCAAGTCGTCTCCACCATTGTGATTTGCAGATAAATACCAATCGTGCCATCCATGATAACCACATATTGCTACATTATCTTTTCCAGAAGCTGCACGTGCAATTCTAATTGCAATAGAATTAGCTTCTCCACCACTTCTAGCAAATCTAACCATGTCTGCCCAAGGATTAATTTTAATAAGTTTTTCTGCAAGAAAGACTTCTTCTGGGCAGTTCAAAGTACTCATATTACCTTTTTTTACTGTTTCGATAACAGCAGCATCAACTTCTTCATTTCCATAACCAAGTGCGTTTGTACCTATCCCCATTATAGACATATCCAATAATTCTTTACCATCCAAATCCCAAACTTTACAACCTTTTGCTTTAGAAAAATAGGAAGGCCAATGATCTGGCAAAAACATTTCTGGTCGTTTTGAAAGTAACATAGTTCCTCCAGGAATTAATTTTTTTGCTTTTTTATATAAGTTTTGTCCCTTATCCATTTACATCATTTTTTAAGGATTTCATAAATCCTTCATTTCTAATAATTTTATCATTAATTTTTGTTAGATCATTTTGAATAATATAGTTTGTGTAATCTAACCAAGATTTATCTGTACCTAATTGATTAATTAAATATTGAATCAAATCAAAATCTATCGATTCATCAACTGTCATTCGAATATTGGAATAATTATCTTGACATGCATAATTCATCGAACTAAAAATATCATCACCCTTACCATCGGAGTTATTTCTAATATAGGGAGTTACATGCTCTAATTCTGATTTTAATTTTGCGTTTTTCCAAGCCTTCTTTAAGGCTGATAATTTAAAAACCTCTACATCTTGGCCATCAGGAAAATGCTCTACAATTCCGTTAGAGACATAGTCATACGAATTATTTTGAGCAAAATTCACAATGGCATCAACTAATTCCGGATCTAACAATGGACAATCGGAAGTAACTCGAACAACCCAATCAGGCTTTTTGCCTTTTAAAGATTGATAAAAGCGATCTAAAACATTTAACTCTGATCCCCTAAAAGCAGTAAAACCCCATTCTAAAGCTTTATTATAAATAATTTCGTCTTCAGAATTAACAGTTGTTGCAACGATAATTTCATCTACTTTCAAGCATTTATTTAATCGTTCTAAATGTATTTGAAGTAATGTTTGCCCGTCCACTTCTTTTAAAACTTTACCTGGCAGCCTAGTACTTCCTAACCTAGCTTGCGTAATTAATACAGTGTTTTGTTCCATAAGGAAGGGTTTAATAAATCTAAATTTTCAACAGCTATACTATTAATACAATTTAGAACTTCATCATCAAACTCATAAGAAGAAGCTTTTAAATTAGCATTTAATTGAGACATGGAATCAACACCGATTATAACGTTATCAATATTTTTTTGGTTTATGCAATAACTAAGCGCTAGTTCTTCCATTGAACAATTCTGTTTTTTTTTAATCTGATTCAAAATATTTAAAGGTTTTCTTAAGGCCTTAACAATAGGTAAATCATCAGTAGTTTTTTTAAAGAATAAACCTTGAAGAAAAGCAGATCTAGTATGAATTATTTTTCCTTTTTCTTTCAACTTATTTATTAAATCTCCTCTAACGCTAAAATTATCTAATAAATTAAATGGTAATTGTACTACTGAAACTAAATCTTCCTTTAACAAATTTTTTAGTTGAGTGTTTGTATAAACTGAAACTCCAATGTTTTTGATTAAACCATCAGATTTTAATTCATTCAATGTTTTAATTGCATTGTAATTAAATTTGAAAGAATCAAATGAATGAAACATCATTACATCCAGTATATTAACTTTCATTATGTCAAGGTACTCAAAAACTTTAGTCTTTATTAAATTATGTTTAATCTGATGTGGAAATTTAGTGATAATTTTAAATTTAAAATTATTTTGTTCTTTGTGATAATTTCCAATTAACTGGTGAGCATTTCCATATGCCTCAGCTGT